>Ga0210040_10004030_pt1 | contig 19430 bp, 17 predicted proteins | sample CryGeyCG12114_NA_FD_185462 | JGI IMG/M metagenome (GOLD analysis project Ga0210040, IMG submission 185462) | Groundwater microbial communities from aquifer - Crystal Geyser CG19_WC_8/21/14_NA (SPAdes) (version 2) | ecosystem: Environmental > Aquatic > Deep subsurface > Groundwater | place: USA...
TATCTAACTTAGCCCGGTTAATAATTTGCATGTTATCGATGCTGATAACCGGCAAACGGTGGTATTTGGCAAACAAATACGAGAACGATTCAAAATCCGAAATAATTAACTCCGGGCTGAATTGCTCTAACAACGTGCGGTAACGATGGAAGTTTGCCTGCAGGTTGGCCGGGGCGGTGCGTAAAGTAAGAGCGGCGGTTTTCAGTACCGAAACGGCGGCATTGCGGTAAGCCAGGTGGTAACCTTTTATTTCGTGTACCCGGTCCGGAAAAGCTTTCGCTAAAAACTGGTAAGCCCGCGCACTCGACACCACCTGCACCTCGTGGCCCTGCGCCAATAAATACGTTATAATTACTTTACTGCGGGTAGAGTGGCCCATGCCCTCGCCGGGTACACCGTATAATATTTTCATAGAAGTATCTAGGAAATAGGATAATTAAAACCAGGTAAATAGAGCCGGATAATGCTTTAGCAATCTAAAACTTATTACTTAAATCTTACAGCTTACTAAGTTAATTTAAATGTTTGGGAAGCACGCCAAATAAGCGATTGAGCAAACCAGTTACAGAAAAAATATAAGCCAGCACCAGCCCCGAAGCCGCACCCAGGGCGACATCGGTTTCGGTATGCACGCCCAAAGCTACCCGCGACAAACAAACCAGCACGGCCCAGGTAATAGGTAGTACCAGCCAAAAACTCTTTTGCGCCGGCAACGCCCGCCACAACCAAAACACCAGAATACTGCCCAATAAAAAAGCATTTTGCGCGTGCCCCGACGGAAAAGAATACCCAGCTTCCTGTACCCAATGGTTTAATACCCGCGGCGCAATAGCTTTTACCTTCTCCGGGTTGGCCTGGATGAACTGTTGTAAATACTTACGGCGCTGCGCTACTTCTTGCTGGTAATAACGCAACAACAACGTCGTATCCTGCCCCACTGAACTTAACAAGTATTGATGACTGGGCCGCGGTTTACGTAACAGTGGTTTCAGGCCATACTCATTCGTAAAAGCAATACCGCCTAAAACCAAGATAAAAAAGCTAAACGAACCTACAAAAGAAGCCAGCTTTTTCTTCCAGGTTTGGCGCCCGGCAGCAAATACCGCGCAAAGCAACGTCACCAAAAACGTAGTGCCGTATACCCCGCCCGATTCCGATAGAAAATACCAGAAGTTGGTATCCCAATCGCCGCGTTCGTAGCCGCAAAAAGCAATGGGCAGGCTAAACAGCATTACTACCATTACCAGCCAGGCCCCAAGATTTAATAAAATAGCTCGCCTGTGATTTCGAAAATGCGCGCGCACGGGTCTATTTACCAGAAAACATGATCATACCGCAAGGTAAATATTCCCGGTGTAAATCCATCATCCGGATATTTAACCGATAAAGTCATTCTATATATTTCAAGATTTATATCGGCAGGTAGCGAATAAGATTCTTCCGGAATACCAGGTGTGGGAGGTCGATTCTAAATTTATTTTGTTCTTCTTGTGGAACAGCACTCATTAATCTAAAAAATATAGAATTTGCTTTTTAGGATGAATCTATCCAAAGAAGCCTAAAAATCTGTTACCCTAGAGACTGGCGAGAGAAGTTACATCCGGCGCACCGGAAATTTACAAAGCATTGAACTGCACCAGACGCCTATACCCAACTATCGCTGGTTAATCTTCCTAGTTAAATCTGTTTTCTAATCTTCCGGGATAATTAAGTTTTGGTATTCGGGGCGGCGTTTTACGTAGGCTTCTACTACCGGACACGAAGGTATAACCTGGCAGTTATTTTCGCGTGCAAACTCCAATCCGGCTTTTACCAGTTTATCGGCCCATCCCTGATTCCGGGCAGCTTCCGGTACAAAGGTATAATCGAAATCCAGGATATTGTCTTCCGGGTACGTGTAGGTCATTTCGGCTTCCTCACCTGCTACTTCCGCGTAAAAACGTAGATCATCCGGATCGTGAATAATTTCCATACAATTCAGCTTTGGTATGCTTACTTGTACGTAGTGGGCCAGCGGCAGTTTGCCGTATGTTTATTTTAGCCGGTATCTTTTACAGCTGCTTTCATGAATTTTACCGCAAGCGTAAATAGTTTTTTTGATAACCGCGTTTTAGTAATTAATCAACTTAGTTAATGATAAATTAGTTAGAAGGCCGGATTACGTTTACTACCTATCCGAAATTGGAAATACTTAATCTTATTATATTGAAAAAGAATAACAAACATTCGGCAAAAAGCCTGCGTATGCTTAATTCTTTCTAAACTAAATCCGATGAAAACAAAAGAAAAAACATATTTACGGGTGCTGGGCCTGGGCGCCGTAGCGGGTATGCGGGCGGCCTACGCACCTATGCTTTTAAGTCATTTCCTGGTTAGGTCACCGGCGGGAGCCCTCAATTTCTCGCGGCTGCATTACCTCCAAAACCGGAAAGTAAGCATAGGATTAAAAGTAGCGGCGGCTGCCGAAATAGTTGTGGATAAACTGCCAACTACGCCTAACCGTACGGTGCCGTCTCAATTGGGAGCCCGAATCTTATCGGGAGCCTTAGTGGGGGCAACCCTGGCCTTAGCCAATAACCAAAGTAAAACTACCGGTGCCGTGCTGGGCGGCTTGGGAGCGGTAGCCTCGGCTTATTTATTTTTTAATCTGCGGAAAAGCTTAGTACAAACCACTGGCTTACCCGACACAGCCATTGCCTTATTGGAAGATGGCCTGGCTTTGGCGGGCGGTTACCGCGTGTTGCAGGGATAAAGACTGTTCTGGCACTTGGCCGGGCCAGGCGCCAGAACAGGTATTATTTTACTTCACTCCAAAGAAAATGAAGCCTTACGCCATAAACGCAGTTGTTTAGGCTACTATCCGGAAATTGCATTCTTTAAAACTAAATTAATTTGCTGTAAAAAAAGAATGTTCCGGATTACATTACTCTTTATTTGCCTGTTCGGCACGCTGCCCAGCTTTAGCCAAAAAGCCGATATCCTGATTAAGAACGGGAAAATTATAGACGGTACCGGTAACTCCTGGTATTATGGCGATATTGCTATTAAAAAAGATGAAATTCTGGCCGTTGGCTCCTTGCCGCATATTAAAGCCAAAAAAATAATTGATGCCCAAAAAAAAGTAATTGCGCCGGGCTTTATCGATGTGCACACCCACATTGAAGGCGACGAAAAAATAAGTCCGCGGGCCGAAAGTTTTATTTACGATGGCGTTACTTCGGTTATTACGGGCAATTGCGGCTCTTCCAAAACCGATTTAAAAAAGTATTTTAAGTTTCTGGATAGCCTAAAGCTTTCGATTAATGTGGGCACGTTTATTGGGCACAACAACGTACGGCAAGCCGCCATGGGTACCGCCAACCGGAAACCTACGCCCGCCGAGCTCGGGCAAATGGAAAGCATGGTAGAAAAAGCCATGCAGGAAGGCGCGGTGGGTCTCTCGACCGGCCTGATTTACGTACCGGGCACGTACTCCGAAACCGACGAGGTTATTTCTTTAGCTAAAGCGGCCGCCAAATACCAAGGCGTGTATACTTCCCACATTCGCAACGAAAGCGATAAGGTTTTTGCCGCCATTGAAGAAGCCCTGAATATTGGCCGGCAAACCGGTATGCCCGTGCAGATTTCGCACTTTAAAATTGGCAAACCCAACTGGAACCGCTCTTCTGAAACGCTGGCGCTGGTAAAAAAAGCCCGCGAAGCCGGCCTGGAAGTAACTATTGATCAATATCCCTACACCGCTAGCAGCACCACCATTAATGCCTTAATTCCGTCGTGGGCCCTGGCGAACGGCCGCGATAGTTTGGTAATCCGATCCAACAATCCAGTAATCCGGAAGAAGATAATAGCCGAAATGTTGCAGGATATGGCCAAACGCGACCGCCCGGATTTTAGTTATGCCGTAGTGGCAAATTACCAACCCAACCCGGAATTTAACGGTAAAAATATTTCCGAAATAAATAAACTACTGAACCGGCCCTCTATCATTCCGGCCGAAATTGAAACTATTCTGGAGCTGGCGGGCAAAGCCAGTGCTGCCATGGTTTTTCATAGCATGAACGAGGCCGATGTGGAGAATATACTGCAATATCAGTTTACAATGGTGGCTTCCGATTCGGGCATCCGGGAATTTGGCGCGGGTGTGCCGCACCCGCGGGGCTACGGCAGCAACGCGCGGGTGCTCCGTTATTACGTGCGCGAGAAAAAAATTATTAGCCTGGAAGATGCTATCCGGCGGATGACTTCGTTGCCGGCCCAGAAGTTTAACTTTACCGACCGGGGCTTGCTGAAGCCGGGCATGAAAGCCGATATCTTAGTTTTTGATGCGGAAACTATTCAGGATTTAAGCACTTTTGAGAAACCGCACGCTTACTCCCAAGGCATGGAATACGTACTGGTAAACGGCAAATTAACCGTATCGGCCGGCAAACACACCGGCCTCCGGAACGGAAAAATATTATACGGCCCGGCTTACAAGAAATAAATTAGTACGAGATATTCCTTGCGTTTGCCCCCTGTTTTCACCGGCAAGAAGTCTGGCCAAGGCTAAAAGATTGGCCGGGATAACTCCACTAATAGCGGCAAAGCCCTACCATTTTATTAATTAAAGTATGCCAAATGACTTTTACATTTCAACCGATAAGAAGAATTTAGATATTGATTTGATTGTTGATTTCCTGCAGCATAAATCTTATTGGGCCAACACCACAAGCCGGGAAACAATTGAAAAGTCAATCAGCCATTCTTTATGCTTTGGGTTATTTAACCCTGAAACTGATCAAATTGGTTTTGCCCGAGTTATTTCAGATTTTGCAGTTTTTGCCTGGGTGCTGGATGTGTTTATCCTGGAAGCCTATCGTGGTAAAGGCCTGGGAAAATTATTAATGCAGGAAATATCGGCGCATCCTGATTTACAAGGTTTAAAAAGGTGGGGACTGGCAACCAATGATGCCCATGGTTTATACCAGCAGTTTGGTTTTACCGCTTTATCTAATCCCGAAAAGATGATGGAGAAGCTAGAGTTTAGTCCACAGTCCATAGACGATAGTCCATAGCTGTAAATATTTTATCATCACTCTCTTATAATTTCAACAACCCATCCATTTATGATTGACTTACCCTTAACTAACTAAAACCGTCTTGGACCAGCTTTCTTTTGTAGCTCTTAGGGCCAGTTTACTTCTGCGCCCCAAATACTTTCTTCAGCAGAGCGGAGGTGCGGGCTTGCGGGTTTTGCCGGATATTCTTTTCTTCTTTAGCTACCAGCACAAACAAACCATCCAGCGCTTTACCGGTGGCGTACTCGTCGAGGCTAGGATTTACCTTTTTTACCAACGGAATTTTATTGTAAGTAGAGATCAGGTTGGTGTAATATTGGGTAGCATTCACCTTCGCCAGCGAATTTTGAATAACGGGTTTGAATTTAGTATTTAACTCCGAGGAAGTGGTGCGCTGCAAATACTGGGTAGCGGCATCGGGTTGTCCTTTCAAAATACCCAAAGCATCCTGAATGGTCATTTGCTTAATTGCTGCTACAAACACGGGCTTGGCTTCTTTGGCGGCGTCTTCGGCGGCCCGGTTTAACGCCAGCACAAATTTATCCACTTCGGCACCAAGGCCAATCTGGCGCAGCTTTGTTTCTACATTTTTAACTTCCGGCGGAAAAGGAATTTTAATTTCCGTGTTTTTAAAATAGCCATCTACCTGCGCTGCCAAATCGCTGCCCGCAGAAGCGCCTTTGGTTAAAGCCTCCTTCAACCCAGCACCAATTTCTTCGTTCGAAAGGCCGGTGCTGTTGGTCACGGCTTTTTTTATTTTATTCAAATCAAGCTGAGCCTGAGCTCCACTACCGGTTAAAATTAAAACCAGAAAAATCAAAATACGCATCATGTAGAATATTGTTTTTATACTATAACTGCATATTATACATTTTATGACGCAAGGCAATATTTATTTCTTCAAAATGGCCCTTTCCGCAAGCAAGCTTTCCGGATTAATACGGATTGCTTCACGTTCAAAAGGCACTAATCCTTAGTACACGCCCGTATAACTTACCATTTTTAAGAGAGTTACAGCTAATAACCCTTGGCTGCGTAGAATAAAGTCCAGCCTAAATGAAGTTGCCTGGCCATCAGCACCGGTAATTTATAATTTGCACGAACATGAAAAATAAAGGAATAATTATAGGAGTAATTCTTTTGGCCTTATTAGCCGGTGGAGCTTACTTGGCGGTAAAAATGAAGCGTTCCGATAAAAAAATAGCCGACTACGTGGTGCCGGAACTTAGAATGGGTCAAATGCGGGTAACGAACCTGACCGCCGAAAAAGCCGACATAAAGATGAATATGCTCATTGATAACAAAGCGCCGGTGGGGTTTAGTATTGATAGCTTGTTTTACACCGTTTCGATTGCTGGTCAGGAAATTGCCCGCACCACTTACCCCGATTCTTTACGACTGGAAGCCCGCGACAGCACCACCGTAGAACTGCCGCTTACACTGTACCACGACAAACTTGCCGACGTGCTTAAGGGCTTGGAACAACAAGGCCGCGACAGCGCTATGTACACGGTAAATGCCACTATTTTCACGGATATGGCTTTAATACCTAAAGACAAGCTAAATATGAAGCTAGAGAAGCGGCTGCCCCTGATCCGGATTCCCGAAATACACGTGACTGATATTAAAATGAAAGACGTGGGTTTAAAAGGCGCCACCATGGTAGTAGAAACTTCCATTAAAAACGAGAATGGATTCCCCATCCGGTTCTCGGATATGAACTACCGCGTACAAGTAGACAATAACGGCTGGATGGAAGGCAGCAAACCCGGCACTGTAAACATACCCGCTAAAGGTGCCACCACCATGACCATACCCATGGAGGTGAAACTAAAAGAAATGGGGAAAAATGCCTTGGATTTGATTCGGAAAGGTACCGATGTGCACTACGATTTCCGGATGAACACCAAACTGGCTTCTGATGCGCAGGTTTTAAAAGCTAGTAAAATTGCCCTGAACTCCTCGGGTAAACTTAAAACGGTGGTGGATGCCGTGAAAGAGCACAAGAAAGATTAAGTTGTTTGAATCTATTAGGCACAGTATTGTTCACTGCGGTACCCGTATTTTACAATACTTGTGCTTATCTACTACCCACTTAAAACCAAAGTAATTACATCTTTAAATTAAAAAAACCGGGTTCAAATTAATTATAGATTTTGTCAGGTGTAATTTTATCCCTTCAGCTCCTCCTAAAACAGGAGGAAAGCTCTTAAACTAAGTTTTATTAGCGCTAAATAGATAGTTGTATTTGTCCGGATACCTAAGTAATTCATCTTTTCCATTCTGGAAACCCCAGGTTCTTCTGAATAACAGTTATGGGGTTCCTGAAAATAATTTATTAATTAATAGCCTTTGCACAAAATCAGTCATTAGGAAACTGGTTAAAACAATACTTATCTAACTTAAGAACATTCATTCTTCGGGAAGCTTAAGTACCTTTGAAGTTGTTTAGGATTTTGCGAAAGAATACATAAACTATCCCCTCGAGGGGATTATAGGGGTGTAAAACCGTAGAAATGAAAAGTGTCATCCATCTTTTAACATCCCCCTACCCCCTTCAAAGGGGGAATTATCTAGATATTTAAAATCCAAAACAACTTCTTTGCTATTACCTATTCTCCTTACACAAAATCAAAAATTTAATTTACGAAACATTAGGTTCCTAAAAGAAGTATTATTTACTTTGAATTACAAAGTTCTTTATCAATAACCTTTATGAAAGATAAGCTGGAGCCACTGGAATCACTAACGGAAATTAGAGCCCTGATGGAACGGTCTTCTAAGTTCATTTCTCTTAGTGGCTTATCGGGTGTTTTTGCGGGTATTTTTGCTTTGTTGGGAATTGCTGCTGTGGCTTACCGCTTTAATTTGCCCTATACTTTAGAAGGATACCAGAACCACGCGGTCAACGTGTATGGCAACCCCAACCTATCTTTTTATAAGTTTATTTTAACCGATGCTTTGCTGGTTCTATTCTTTTCGCTTACTGTGGCCGTGCTGCTTACCACGCGGCGGGCGCGGCGCAATCATTTATCCATCTGGGATAATATGGCCCGCCGCGTACTGTGGAATATGTTTATTCCTTTGTCGGCGGGCGGTATATTTTGCCTGGTGTTATTGCAGCACGGTTTTATGGAGCTGGTAGCACCGGCCACCTTGCTTTTTTACGGTTTGGCCTTATTAAATACAAGTAAATATACCTATGCCGATATCCGGTATTTGGCTCTGAGTGAAATATCGCTGGGCTTGGTAGGATCTTTTATGTTGGGATACGGCTTGCTTTTTTGGGCCATCGGGTTTGGCGTTTTCCATATTTTGTACGGAGCGCGCATGTGGCATAAATACGAACGATGATTGCGGTAGCAGATTTAAATAAAGCATTTGAGAGCCGGATCCGGCTGGGCATTATGTCGGTGTTGCTGGTAAACGATTGGGTGGAATTTGTAGAACTAAAGGAAATTCTCCTGGTAACCGACGGTAACCTGGCCAGCCATCTCACCGCTTTGGAGAAGTTGGAGTATATTCAGGTGCGCAAGCAATTTGTGGGCAAGAAACCGAATACTTCGTACGCTGTTACCAACGCCGGCCGCAAAGCTTTTAACGAGCATTTAAATGCCTTGGAAAAACTGATAAAAGGCCGGGAGTAGAGCGGTATTAATACCTAAATATTTATTTGCCCGGAACCGGTTGGTTTAATTAGAAGAAATAATTAACTGAATAAAGCTACTGTTTTTATTCAGCATTCAGATAGATTTAACGGAGCAGGTCACCTAAGTGTAGGTATATAATAGGCTGCGGCATTATTAAGATTAAATATTTTATTCTAATTTCTAAACCCTTCTATCATGAAAGAAGACATCCTATCCAACCTTGACAATCCCGGGCCGCTGGAAAAATTGTACCGGGCAAATAAGTCGGCGTTTAAACAAGAATTTAACACCTTGTATCCGGAAATTAAAAATAGCCGGCTAGCCACCTTCTGGAACGAAAGGTTAAACTACGAAAGCGCCGAAATTTTCTGGGGAACCCGTAACGAATTAGTTTTTGTAATAATAGCGGCGTTGGTAGCAGGCATTATTGCCAAGATTCCCGCTTTTTTAACTTTAGACGAAGATTTTTACTACCCCAGAAATATAGGTTTCATTGTTTTTCCGGTCTTAACGGCATACTTTGCTTGGAAGAACCACCTGTCGCTTAAAAAAATTGCCTTACTAATTGGTGCCACCGCCGTAGCTCTGATTTACATTAATTCCCTGCCCGCTAATAACCAAAGCGACACGTTGATTTTAGCCTGTATTCACTTACCCATATTTCTCTGGACGCTCCTAAGCCTTGCATTTAGCGGCGATGAATTCCGGAACCACGAAAAAAAGCTGGGCTTTTTAAGGTATAACGGCGATTTGCTCGTCATGACCGCTTTAATTCTGATAGCCGGTTTCATAATGTCGGGTATTACCATTGGCCTTTTCTCTTTGATTGGCTTGCAAATTGAACAGTTCTATTTTAATTACGTGGGCATTTTTGGACTTGCTGCCGCGCCTATTATTGGCACGTACCTTACCCAAACCAATCCGCAACTGGTAAGTAAGGTTTCGCCGGTTATTGCTAAAATATTCAGTCCGCTGGTTTTAGTTATGCTGGTGGTGTATATCTTTGCCATTATTTACTCTGGTAAAGACCCGTACAATGACCGCGAATTTTTGCTGATTTTTAACGCGTTGTTAGTGGGAGTAATGGCTTTGATTTTCTTTTCGGTGGCCGAAAGTACCCAGCCTACGAAGAATAAAGCCGGTATTTGGGTTCTTTTCCTGCTATCGTGCGTAACTGTAGTGGTTAATGGTATTGCTCTTTCGGCCATTGTATTCCGGATTTCCGAATGGGGAATTACGCCCAACCGGCTGGCCGTTTTAGGCAGTAATATTTTAATTTTGCTCAACCTCCTTTTGGTAACTGCCCGGCTCTCAAAGTCGCTGAACCGGAAAGCTAACCTTTCTGAGGTAGGAAAATTAATTACCTCCTTCTTACCGGTTTACAGTATCTGGGCCCTCCTTGTGATCTTTTTATTCCCATTGTTATTTAGTTTTAAATAATGAATATCAACTGTGAGGAAATATTAATAGATGAGCCCGAAATGAAAGATATTTCGGCAAATTCAATTATGGTACGCACGAGATTACTCGCATCCAATTTTAACCCGGCTTAACCATTAGCTATTTTTTTATCTCAAAACTTTGAATTACAAAGTACTTTAAACATGATAAACTCAGCAGAATTAGGAACTATTCGGCGCTGGTTAGCTGATGCTTCATCCCAGATTAGCCCTTTACCAACTTGCTTTTCCCAGTCTTAAACTTTACTTTAAAGAATCTAAAATTGTAACCAATGGAAAATATCCTAGCCGAGAGAAATGTAAACGAAGCTGTATCGGATTTACTTGCAGATCAACTGTATAAACAGCATCCTTTGGAGGATAAAATCTGGATTTCGGGTTTGGGTTTCCTGGGCGTCTCCTTGCTCCTGTTCAGTCTTTCAGCCTTTAATTTTATAGACAAAGAAAATGCTTTTGGCATTTTTATGTTCACATATTTGCTTGCCGTTACCTATTTTTTCATTCAAAAGAGTAATCGCAAATATCTAAAACGAAGCGGTTTTTATCATCCTACCTTTGGCCACTCCACTTTACTACTGGTGCTATCTTTAGTAAGTGCGTATACCCTTAATCAAGCTATGTTTGTTTTTCAGGATTCCACTACCTGGCTTTCGGGTTACCTGATAATTGCCGCAATGCCTTATATATTTTACCAGTATTATGCTTACCTGCCGTCGGCTTTGCGTTTATTGTTCCAGGCAGCTACCGGCGCTGGTTTAGTGTTGTGGCTGTATTTAAGTTTGTATCTCATCCCGATTTACCACATCGGTCTTTTAGCGGCTTTGGTATTGGGTATATCGTTGCATACGTTTGTTCCGCTGTTACTCTTTTGGTTTGGTATCCGGATAGCCAGGAAAACATGGACAAGTGCCAGCGATAAAATAGCATTCACTACTGGAATAGTAGTACCACTTGTAATTACAGGATTTTTTCTGGGACAATGGTACCAAACGGATAAACAAATTACGCAGCAAATTCAAACACTGGAAACAGAAGACCAGAACCATTTACCAATGTGGGTACGGGTAAGCCAGCAATTAGAAAAGAACTGGGTTAATCAGAAACTAATCAGCAGCAATTTAATTTACGTTACCAATCTGGGCGGTTCCTGGGGTACCCGGGTGCGGGGCTTCGACGAAATAAAAAAACACGATCCGCTAGTGGCAATGGCAAGCTATCTCTACGGCCCAACCAATCTAAGCGAAGAAGAAAAGATTAAAGTGTTGGAAGCGTCTTACGATGGCCGTCACCAAGCCCAAGAAAAACTATGGTCCGGCGAAAACCTGCATACTTCCACCATAGTTACCCGCGCCCGCATCTTTCCCGATTTTCGTTTATCTTATACGGAACAAACCATTCGCATCCGGAATACTACCCAAGCCCGCTGGCAAAATGAACAGGAAGCACTTTATACCTTTCACTTGCCTGAAGGCGCGGTAGTTACCTCCTTGTCGCTTTGGATAGCGGGCCACGAAGAAAAAGGTTATTTAACAACTAAAAGTAAGGCCGACTCCGCTTATAAAACTATTGTGGGTTTCGAAAGACGTGATCCGTCGGTGGTGCACTGGCAGGAAGGCAACACGGTGGTGGTTAGGGTTTTTCCCTGCACAGTTGCGGAAGAACGGCAATTCAAAGTAGGTGTTACGGCACCGCTACGGCAGGAAAAAGATAAATTAATTTATGAGAATTTTTATTTTGAAGGTCCCAGCTCCCAAAAAGCTACCGAAACGGTTTATCTACAGTTTAACCAGGCACCGCTGGCTTTAGAAACCAATTATGCCTTGCAGCAGCAGCCAAACCAGAGTTACCGGTACGAAGGCGCTTATCAGCCTACTACGCGGCTAAGCTTTCAGGCGCCACCCTTATCAACGGCAGGTTTTACTTTTGCGGGTCAAACATATTTTCTTTCGGAAATAAAACCGCAGTATGAACGCTTCACACCGGCCGCTATTTACCTGGATGTTAACCAGTCGTGGACGGAAGCCGAGTGGAAAGCGATGTACCAACGGCATGCGACAGCAAAGGTGTACGTGTATATTGATGGATTTGTACAGGTGACACCGCAAAACCAGGAAAAACTATTTAACCTATTAAAAAACCTGCAATTCTCACTTTTCCCGATATACCAGCTCCCGAAACCAGCCGAAGCTTTATTAATAACCAAGAGTAATTTGGCCGGCCCCAACTTGCAAGACTTAAAAGGCTCCGACTTTGCCGAGCATTTAATAACTTATTTACAAGCCTCTCCCCGGCTGCACATTTTTAATTTAAGCTCCGATAAATCAGATTATATCCGAACCCTGAAAGAACTGCGGGCTTTTATTTACGACGAAGGCTCTCCGGAAAAATTAACTGCGCTGCTTCAAAAACACCAGTTCTTAAAAGATCCCGAAGATGCTGCCAGCGTAGCACTAGCCGAATCGCAGGTAAAAATAACCGCTACTACCAGCCAAGGCCAAGTAGCTGGTACGGCTCCTGATCACCTGCTCCGCCTTTTCGCTTATAACAACATCATGAAAAAAATGAGCCCAAACTACTTTAAACCGGATGTTAATTCACCGGAGTTAATCTCCGAAGCCGCTACTGCTAATGTGGTATCGCCAGTATCTAGTTTAGTAGTTCTGGAAACCCAACAGGACTACAAACGATTTGACATTACCAAAAGCAAAGATAGTTTGGGCAATGCTACAGCCAAAGCCGCCGGTTCGGTCCCGGAACCCCACGAATGGCTCCTAATATTGCTGGCGGTAATAATTATAGGATATCTCCTGGGAAAACCTTACTTAAAATCTCGTCTGGTCTGATTTAACCTATTTATGCGTTTGGTATTAAAACTTCCTGCCTTATCTTTTACCTATTCTCCCTATTTACTGCCGGGCTTAGCCTTGCTGGGATTAGGCATTTATCTCTTGCTGTATCACTTAAATCTGGAAAGCAATACGGTTTTAAGTATATTACTAATGCCGTATGTGTTCCGCATTATTCAGCCCGGCGCCCGTACTTCCACTTATGCGTTGCCGGCTTTCCTGATTTTGATATTGACCTTTTTGCTGGACAGCCGGAGTAGTTTGTATTTTGGTTGGATGTTGGCAGTACTTTTCCTGTTACAGCATGCTTTCGGCCGATTGAACCATCTAATTCTGTTTTTAGCGCTCTTTTGTTCGCCGCTTTTTCAATACGCTATTTTAATTTTTGGCTTTCCCATCCGGTTATGGTTAAGTCAGGTTACCGGCACATTCTTAACCCAGGCGGGCTTGGATGCGAGTATTATGGGCAACGTGGTAATATTAAATGGCATTGAATTTTCGGTCGATAGTGGCTGTATGGGGCTTAATATGCTCCACACTTCGCTGGTGCTGGGGCTCTTTATTATGGCTTATTTTGAACGCAAAGCAGAAAAGCATTTCTCTTTCCTGCAAGTCCTGTTTGCGCTTGGCCTACTAACCGGGTTAAATGTTTTATCTAACCTCATTCGTATTTTATTGCTGGTCTTGTTCCGGCTAATGCCGGGAAACTTTTTGCACGATGGGATAGGCATTGTTTGTTTTCTGTTGTACGTTATTATTCCGTTTTATTATTGCTGTTGTTTAGGGCTGCCTTATCTTGCCAAGGATAAACCCGCAGTAGCAATACCCCAAACTTCACCGCTCTACCAAAAAAGTTACTACCTCCACCTTATCCTGCTGCTCGGTCTTTTTATCCGGCTTATGCTCTTACCCGATGCGCAGGCCACGGCAGTTTTAGCCGATCAGCGCTGTTCGCTGCCGGGCTATAACAAAACAAAACTAAGCAGCGGCGTTATTCAGTTCTGGAAACCGGATGCGCTGGTTTATGTTAAACCAATCGAAAGCTTTTACCGGCCAGAACATACCCCCCTAATTTGTTGGATAGGCAGTGGTTATACTCTTCAGAAAATAACCCGCAGAACCTGCGCCGGCTATACGGTATATACCGGAAGACTACACAAAGAAAATGATCTTCTTTATACAGCCTGGTGGTTCGATAACGGCCAAAGTAAAACCATTGAACAAATAACCTGGCGCTGGCAGGCGCTGCAAGGAAGTAGCAGTTTTAGCCTGGTAAATGTTAGTGCCGAAACGGAGCAAAAGCTACTACGGGAAACAGAGGCCATTCTAAAAAGTAATATCTTTCAATAACTCCAGTTCTTCGAATTAATAAAAGCAGAAACAGCACTAAACACCTGCTTCTCACATTTTATCAGTTTAAGTTTAGGTCGCGATTAAAAATTACAAGCTATAAATTATCTAAAATACGCTGAAATCGAAAAATTCCTGTTACTTGCTGGCGGCAAAATTTTATAACAGAAAAATAAAACGAACATGATAAAAATAAAAGAGGAAGTATTTGGCCAAACAGCATCCGGCCAGGAAATAGGTTTATATACTTTAACCAACGCCAGCGGCATGCAGGTAAAAATAACTTCTTTGGGGGGGCGGATTACCTCTATTTTGGTGCCGGATAAAAACGGGAAAATGGGCGATGTAGTGCTGGGTTACGATAACCTGGCCGGTTATTTAGAAGATCAATCAAATTTTGGCGCTATTATAGGCCGGGTAACTAACCGCATTGCCCTCGGCAAATTTACCCTGCAAGGCCGGGAATATAACTTGGCTACGAACAATGGTCCCAATCATTTGCACGGCGGTATTACGGGTTTTGCCCGCGTAGTCTGGCAAGCCGCCATAACGCCCCAAAACACTTTACAGTTAACGTACCAAAGCGCCGACGGGGAAGAAGGCTACCCGGGTAATTTAACCGCGCGGGTAATTTATTCCTTATCCGAGGCAAACGAATTAAGCATTCAGATAAGTGCCGAAACCGACCAGGCCACGCCGGTAAACCTCACCAGTCACAGCTATTTTAATTTAACTGTTGGTGCCGATACGATTCAAAACCATCATTTGCACCTAAATGCCGATGCTTACATTGCTGTAGACGAAACAGTAATACCTACCGGCGATATGCCCGTCGTGCATGGTACCGATATGGACTTTACCACTGCCCGCACCATTGGCAGCGGCCTAGCCCAAACCAAGGGCTACGACAATACTTACGTTTTAAACCGGGCAGGTTCTGGTCTAAGTTTAGCAGCCCGGGCTTCTGATCCGGTGAGCGGCCGGCAGGTAGAAGTTTATACTACGCAGCCCGGCATCCATTTTTATACTGCTAATCACCTGGATGGCACCTTGATTGGTAAACAAGACCAGCCGTATCAACAATACCAGGGTTTTACCCTCGAAACAAATCATTTTCCGGATGCCCCGAACCAACCAAATTTTCCCTCTATTATCTTACAACCCGGCGAAACGTTTCAGGAAACTACGGTTTACAAATTCTCTTAAAGTTGGTGGCACCATTTTTATTAATTTAGCTGCTTTTTACCGGTAATTTGTTCCAGGCATAAGTAAAGTAGATTTATATTTTCCCGACAAAAAACAAAGAGGCCCGCTAGTTACCTGGCGGGCCTCTTTGTTTTAATTGCTGGTTTTAACTAAGCAGCTTTTATGTTTACGGGTACCGCAATATTACCCCACATCAGCGTCATGACACCGGCGTTTTTACCTTTAGGAGTTACGTTTATTTTAAATCGCTCGTTCATTTCTTTAGATGCTACCGGCTTTACTTTTACCCGTAGTAAATCCTGGCCTTCTTCGTATTTAAAAGCGCCCCATTGTTCAGCCGTCTTGTTAATAATGATTACCCATTCGTTTTGGTTAGGAACAGTAAACAAAGAATAAGTACCCGCTTTTACCGGCTTACCCTCAATGGTTACATCATTCGAAAAAGTTATTTTGGTGGCATTGTTAGCTCCGGTGCGCCATACTTGTCCGTAAGGAGCAATTTCTTTCCCGATGGTACGGCCTTTAACGGCCGGCGAGCTGTAATCAACAGTTATGTTGGCGGCGCCTATTTTGGCCGAAGCATTAGCCGGAGGGCTGAGTGGCGTTTTATCTTGGGCGGATGCAACCAAGGCAAACAAGAAAGAAAAGCAAGCCAACAGGCCTAACTTAAAAACGGAAGAAGTGACTTTAAACATAATGAATCGGAATAAGAGTTATAAATGTTTACTAAATACTTTAGTCTATCGACAAGGAAACGTATAAATAGTTTATTTTAATACAAACAAAATCAATATTTTCAATTTATTTATGTATCACTAATGCTGGATATTTATCAGCCTACCGATCGAATAATTAGTTTTAACTATCTAGCTTAATATTATACTTAATTGTTATTAAAATATGAGCGGCGCTAAAAAACAAAATACCATCAAGAACCCCACGATAGCTTATAATTTAACTCGCGCAGTAATTTAGTTTACCGGTCCATCCGGACAATGCGGGGAGTAAAAGTACCCAGTATCTCTACCAAATCTTCCTGGCTTTTCATTACGTGGTGAATGTCTTTGTACGCCATCGGAGCCTCATCAATACCACCCCCAATAAGCTCCACGCCGTGCTGCGCCAAAATAGCTTTAACCTCCTGCGGCGATATGGTATTAATGGCCTGGGTGCGCGACATAAGGCGCCCGGCCCCGTGCGAAGCTGAATTAACTGCTTCCGCTACTCCTTTTCCGCGCACAATAAACCCCGGCGAGGCCATAGAACCCGGAATAATACCCAACACGCCTTTACCGGCGGGCGTAGCACCTTTGCGGTGCACAATTACATCGCGGCCTTCCCATTTTTCTTTCCAGGCAAAGTTGTGGTGATTTTCAATTAAGGTTAAGGGCTCCTGACCTAAAGCTTCGCCCAAACGCCGATGAATCTGGTGATGGCAAGCCGAAGCATAATCGCCGGCCAGGTTCATGGCTTGCCAATACTCCTGTCCCTCTTCGGTATCTAAATCGAGCCAGGCCAGGTGTTTGGCATGCGGCGGTAATTTGCGGTTTTGCATGGCCAGTTTGGTGTAATGGTTCGCAATGGTAGCCCCTAACCCGCGGGAACCCGAATGCGACAACACGGCTAAATACTGGCCGGTGGGCAGTTCAAATTCATTTTTCTCGTCGGTTAGTTCAGCCATACCAAACTCTACAAAATGGTTTCCGGAACCCGAAGAGCCAATCTGTTCCACCGCTTTTTGCTTCAACGATTTTACCAGGGGAATTTCCTTAAACTCCTTGCGTTCAAATATGGCATCGTCCAGGGGACGTTCAAAACCCTTACCAGCCCCAAAGCGGGTATGGTCGTTTAGAAATTGCTTCAGTTTGCCTTTGTCTTTTTCTAATACGTGCAGCGGCACATCGTATAAAGTCAGGCACATGCGGCACCCGATATCTACCCCCACACCGTACGGTATTACGGCATTTTCGGTGGCCAATACGCCACCAATGGGCAAGCCATAACCCTGGTGGGCATCGGGCATCAGGGCGCCGGCAATCGTTACGGGCAAACTCATGGCGGTTTCCATCTGAAAAACGGCCCCTTTTTCAATGTATTCGGCCCCGTAAGTTTTAAAATCGAGCTGTCCTTCCATGAGTTTTACTTCGCGGAGTTTTGTTTTTTCGGCATCCAGCTCCTGTACCAGCTTGCTTAATTTTTTATGATGCTTATATTTTTCCGGGTTATGAAACAAATCGTTCAGCATACCCAGTTGTTCTTCTTTGCCGGTACTTTTATAATATTTCTCCATCAGGTTTAAAGCTAAACCAATCGCTTTGCCTTCCGGGTAACCTAAGTCCAGAATATCTTTTCCTTTTATTTTTTCGCGTGCCATAGCTTCCCTGTTAAACCATTTTAAGGCGGTATAAAGTAGCTACGGCATTTTTTCTTTTGTGTTGGAGAAACAAGTACCGACTACGATTAGTATATGCAAAGCCCACAGTGAGGCAAGGTTTTAGTAGATACAGTATTAAGCGGATGTTTTTCTTTCATATTCCTGAATAAGCACGTTTGTCGGAATATTTAAGGTTTTATGAAGATTCCTTACTATTTCTAAAGTGAGCTTTTTTTTCTGTTTAACACTTTATGGATGATTGGCATCCTGCAGTGCAATAATGCCGATGTATCTTGTATTAGCTATTTTTCTGATACCATTTTAAGGCATTTTTGTAAAATATATGTTCTTGCTCTGCTTCAGAAAAGTTCTCAAGTATTATGCTAATATCTTTCTCGGAAAATGGTGTTTTAGCTCTGGTGGAAGGCAAATCCGTGCCGAACAGTAACGATTCAGGGTTGATGTTGTAAATCTTTTTCATCACGGGTATAGGATCAAAATCTATTCGACCAAAACCAGTTGCCTTAATTTTATTGCCTTTTTCAGCCAGTTTATACAGGGCATTTAGTCCGGTTTTAGATAAACCTAAATGGTCGATGGAAAAGCTAGGAAGTTTGTTCAGCGTTGGGGTTAATTCCGGAATGTCTTTGCTATCCAGGTACAACTCGGTATGCCAACCAAATTCGTTATAGAGTTTATGGGACAATTGCTCCAGATACGCCACCTTTTCTGACCCACCTCTTTTAAGGTTGAATCGAACGGCCCTCACCCCCGCCTGATTAAGTTTGTTTAACTCAGCATCCGACATAGTAAAAGGAATATTAGCCACCCCAAAAAAGTTATCGCCTAATCTGTTTAGCGCATCTAATAAATATTCCTGATCAAAGGCTTGGAATGAACCGGAAACCACTGCTCCACCAATTAAATGAAAGTTGCTCAGTCTGGCCTTATAATCTGCAATCATGAAGGTAGGCGGTAAATAGCCATCATTCTCCACCAGCGGAAAATCAGGATTGATTACGTGAAAATGGGCATCAAAAATCTGCATGTTTCAAACTAAAATCTTTTTTTGGCTCCAATATAAAACCTTTCCTAGATATAGCAATAGCCTCAATTTTGTTCCTGAGCATTTTTAAAAATCGATCATCTGGGAGCCGGCAGCGGCAGCTTTTTGGGAAAAGCTTTTAATAACACCCAGGTTATAGGTTTTGTCACCACTTTAACTCTTAAATTGGGCCGTTGAAATTTTATTATTTTCTATTAAGTGTTGTAAAGATGGTGCTAACCTTTAATGTATGCAGGGCCACAATGTAGTAAGTGGTTTGTATATACCGTGTTAGCCTTAGCCTTTTATTTTATTTAACTCAAGTTGCGAGTTAGAGGATTTGGTTGAGGGTGTAGGCAAAGATAAAGAGGATGATTTTGAGGGTGAACCCTTGGGGAGTAACGGCGTGGATCTTCTTGGGAAAGAAGTTAGTGATGCCGGA
>Ga0210040_10004031_pt1 | contig 19427 bp, 13 predicted proteins | sample CryGeyCG12114_NA_FD_185462 | JGI IMG/M metagenome (GOLD analysis project Ga0210040, IMG submission 185462) | Groundwater microbial communities from aquifer - Crystal Geyser CG19_WC_8/21/14_NA (SPAdes) (version 2) | ecosystem: Environmental > Aquatic > Deep subsurface > Groundwater | place: USA...
CACTCGATGCTCCCGCCCCGAACAGTAGCTTCCCTGTTCCACCAAAGCCGGACCATCTCTTCCACGAATTTCCTGTCAGCCTCACTCCAAATATCAAGACCCATAGCCCCAATATCCTCTGCAGTGACTTCAACCACATTATCGTCCCTATTATCTTTGGTGGACAGTAAAGCCTGCTCGTCGCGCACGCCTTCCTGCTCCTCGTCATGCTCGTCACGATACCTGTTCTCGTGCCGCCGGATAGCGCCGCCCAGAACCTCAAACACCAAACTACTCAACCTATGAAAGTATGCAACAATGGCCACTTCTTTGGTTGTGCCTTCCTCGGCTAAACTATCTCTTAGCAACGCCTCGTCCTGCTCATTAGCTAATTCTTCGGCTTCCATAAGCCCTGATCTTCGATCTCCTGCTGACACCCACCAGATAAGTGATGTGTACGCGATGACCGACCACGGAGTTGGCTCAACTGCCTCTTTGTGATCGAAGACTGTGTTGACGGACGACGTTGTGGTAGTTGAGGCGTTGTCGTCCGTGCTGTGATGACGATCTGTGGTGTCATATGCTGCTCCTGATAGTAAAGACTGCAAGCTGGTCTTGAGCGCCGTAGTTCGCCGGGCGTCTCGTTGAGTGGCACGCAGACCCTGCTTTGGGAATTGCTTTGAGAGCTCTGGGGAGGAATGGATGATTTTTGGGTAGGTCTTGTTTGTGTGCTTCTGCAACATTGATGAAGTTGGCAGGATGACAAGCATGTCGAAGAGATGTGGTTTCGATGCTAGGACATCGTCTGTTGTGCAAGCTATCCAGGACCCCTTTAGGTGTTCTAGTGTCGGTATGTCTGATACGCCAACATTGGACAGTGGTCGCAGATAGAGGTTTGACCGATCAGAACCGGGAACATTTGCTGCGACTGACCTCGAAATCGAAGAGAAGATAGATACGGCGTAAACATAGTTGCACGTTGTTTCTACCGGTGCCTCGCCCAGCATCAATATTCTCTTCTGCAGGAGGGCTGCCCGAACCAGCGGGAATATCAATGGACCAAAGGCATGCAGAAGCTCGGGCATCGCAAGCGCTGGATGATGAGGAGGAAGTGCGGAATTTGCGCCGGGAGCCTGAAGAGAAGTCGTGCTTAGACCGCGAGTCTTTTGATATCCCTCTAGTGGCTGTGCATCTTGAGTAGACCTTTCGTTGTCCTGTTCAGCCATCTTATGCTCGTCCCAAAAGGCATCCAGTGGTGCCGGATCGCCGTCACCCACGATTGTCCTGTCAAATGCGTCAATATGACATCTTCCAGAGACGCGGAGTGCCCTCTCACCTGGCCAGCTCTCTCAACGTCTGTGCATACTGAAAGCTCTTTCCCATTCTCCCTGCCTCTGGCACAAGTACACCAACGGATAGCATTCGGGCATTTCGTGCTGCTGCCTCGTCATCCTCTCGCAGGAAGGCACTTATGCCGGCGTAGTCGTCGTGAACAAAGTAGCTAAAAGAAGTAAGTACTCTGCTTCATGGCCGCGGCCAATGTGCTCACACCAAATCTTCTGTTATATTGTGTAGGCCCGAAGGTAGCGACTTGAACTCGACCACGCCATCGAGCTTGACTGGACTGCGTCAGTCATGCATGTGCGCATTCACGAAACAACCATACTCGAGTCTAACGACTTCTGCCATGCTATAGTATACCTAAATCATCTCAGAGTCTGCTCTGCCTTGAGCTCGAACACCACCAACCCTTTGCGGTTATTAAATATAACGAGAAAGGCTGCCGCAATGGCCGGAAGAGAGTGCTCATCTGGCACATTGCTCGCATGCTCTTCGCTCGATCGTGCCATGTTGCACGAGTCTTTTCATGCGCATCGCTACCTCGTCACTTATAGCTGGCTGCAAGTGATGGCGGACATGAGTGATTCAGAACTTGGTTGAAAGGTACAATGTTGCGCGACACTGCACCCCAGTTGACGTTGATACACCTCCCCTGTGCGCCGAGGTTATGCCGTTGTGGGGGATGCAAGAAGAGGTAAAACCAACAGCCTGTCGCTCCTTTGCTTACCACCTCGAATCAGAGCTGCATCGAGTTTCAAATACGCTGCTCCGAGGAGACATTTGCATAAGTTGACTGCGGCGAGTACTTAAGTCTTTGACCGGATGGTTGACTGTTCTTGAGTACGCGATCCACTGAAAGTGGTCTAGCTATCTATCTGCACTATATACAGCTGGATTTCCTTCTTCATCGTTTGTCACAGCCGAGTATCGCTGCTTGGCTACAGCTTCGAGGCTTCAGCTACATGCTTCTCGTGGACGAGCACGTATCTGTATCTCGCCTTGCCATCCTCCATATCTACCACGGCCTGGTTCGCATCCTTCAGCGGGACATTGTTGTTCCACGTCCTTATGCCTTTCTCCTGGAACAACTGCAGCATGTCCTTGATCTCCTGTGGGCTTCCAATCATGCTGCCCGTGATTTTGGCCCGTTTACTCATGAGGCTGAACATATTGAACCCCGGCACTGCATCTTCAGGAGCTCCGACTTGAACAAAAGTGCCATTGAATCTGAGCAGCGAAAGGTACTTTTGTAGAGGCATCTTCGGCGAGCTGACAGTCGATACAATCAGATCTAGGCTTCCTCTGGCCTTTCTTGTCCAATGGGAGTCCTCGTCGGTGGCCAGGAAGTCGGTTGCGCCCATCTTCATGGCGTCTTCCTTCTTGGCAGAGGTTCGTGAGATGGCTACAATGGTCTTGCAGCCGAGAGCCTTGGCGCCTAGTATACCGAAGTGACCCAGCCCGCCTATACCGATGATTCCGACCTTGGTATCGGGGCCAGCTCCGTGCTGAGTAAGCGGACTGAAAGCGGTGATGCCACCACAGAGCATCGGTGCTGCGCATTCTGATGGCATACCTTCTGGAATAGGGATGACCATGTGGCCCCTTCCTCTCCAGTAATCGGCATATCCGCCGTACGACTTCGAACCATCTGGCCACTTTGAGTCATAAGTGCTCGTTCCGCGCGGACAATGTTGTTCCAGGCCGTCGGCGCACATGTCACAATCACCTTTCTGGCCCTGGCAGGAGCCTGATTGCGCGCCAACGCCGACTCGATCACCCACCTTGATGCCCTTGACCTTCGAGCCAACTCTGACTGCATGGCCAACTATTTCGTGGCCAACGCAGACTGGGTACTTGGTTGCGCCCCAACCAGATCGCAAAGTGTGTATATCGGAGCCGCAAATACCACAATGTGTGATCTTGATGTCGACATCAATCTCCTCGAAGGGCTTCGGCTCGTAACCCTGCCAGACCATGTTGCCATTGGCAGAGTCCTTGTCGAGTCCAAGCCAGCCCTGAAATTTGTAGTCGGTAGACATTGTGGTGGGTGTGTTGTTATCTGATTCTGTGGCCGTTGGTGCACTTTGTGAGATTTGCGACTTGATAGCACTGACACGACTTGCGGGCCCCGACATTTTGCTTACAGTGCACTTGAAGTATTAGTATTGCGGTCCACCTAGATCAGCAACAATACAGCAAGTGTCTTTATGATATAGCAAAATTCTGCTGGTTGTTATGTCGAGTTCTGTAATGCAGGACTTGGTAACTGATCTTCGTGCTTGGATGACATCGTTCATCAAAGACTGTTTTGCCGAGGTCAATCTCGCAGCGAGCTATCATATTCTAATGGTACCTTGCATTGGCGGTATTATCGATCGCGGACCACAGCGCCCAATTCTTCCGCGTAACACTATTCGATACGCATGGTTCTCCTCAGCCCCACTTCTGCAGCACGTGAGCGATGAATGTCGCTGTAATGGAGGCTGCACAGGTTGCCTAGGCCGGTGCAGCAGTCATCATTGCACGTCCTATCTCTTCAATTGAGTCACTGATGCTATCCATGGCGTCGGCTATCGTTTGAAGCGGATTGCCGCCGTCTGCTGGCAGTCTAGGCTGCCGAATTTTGACTGTATTCGTCTCACTCAAGCCTGAGTTAGTAGAGATCTAATGAGATTCGAATGATTAGAGCTTACAGCCTTTGAATTGGTATTGCTATACAAGCTACTATAGCTGCCAGCATTACGAAGGTGATAATAGTGAATCGTTTCATAATAATAGCTGTAATGGGTATCGTACAGGCGTAATACAAGTAATGATACTGTATTGGATGAGTGACTACTAGTGGTAAGATATGTTGCAAGGGTAAAGTTGAGTTAGACGACTCGGAGAATATTTATGTGACCCACGGCACACGGTGCTGCGGCCTGGGCATATGAGGCAGTCAGAGAATAGTGAGGCATCAAGGCAGCAGACATACCTCGCGCTTAGGCGAACGCGTCTCAAGAAACTAATGAAGTTATTCGGCAATGTTAGCACGTAGACGCATTGGTGACAATTGCGCTCCAACCCTGTGACAGTGTGAAGCTTACACATTACGAGCAGAAGTTCTTGCGCACTTCAGCTCGCGTCTACATTTCCTTGCCGCGACCTTTGCGACAATGTGGTGATCATAGCAGGTCAAACATCAAGAATGAACCGTTTCACCGCGGACTTCTCGTCCAGTACCGCCTCTACGCCTGGCCCTCAGACGAAGAATCGACAGTATGGCCGTACCCCAGAGCTAGCGAGCACAACACCTCTCGCCCCACCACCATCCCAAATATTCGGCAGCTCTGGGATTGGAGGAGGTAGTGGTGTCAGCAAACTGCGTCTCACCCAAAATGCTCGAGATCTTCCTTCCAAGCCTCAAACGAACAACTTCCGTCTCTCCGCCATATCGCAAGAGAGCTACGAAGATGATCAGCAGGACTATACCGATTACATGATGGAAGACGGCACGGAGGATGATCAGTATACCCAATATACACAAAGCCATGGCCTCGGCCAGTCCGCTTTAGCTCCACCGCCTGCACAGTCGTTAATGAAGTTTAGCACGGTAAATGCTCCCCAAACTTTAACGAGATCCTCCCGTCAATCATCTGTGCGATTGCAGCAATACTCGACGCTTCCCTACAAAGGCTCGGAAACAGCAGTGCCGAATCTAGCTCGAGACTTGGGAAGAAGGATTCCACATGCCGAATTGGACAACGACCCTGACTCTGTGGTTGTCCAGACAGAGGAGATCCTGCGCAATATACAGGAAGACACACAATCAGCAGATCCGGAAGCCTTCGATCTGATACTCGCCGATTCTGCGAAAGTTCTCGAAAACATTTGGGAGGGTCCCACAATAGGAAGACGGCGGAGAAAGGACGAGGACCTGTCAATAGGCCCTGGCCATGACGCAAAACCCTTCGAGCATGCAAGGTTCTTGGCAATCTTCCTACTGCGTCTGTACAATGCTTCAAAGATCACGCAGGATGAGGATGGTGCTATGAGCATCCCTCAGATTTTGCTGGATTGGTTGAACGATTACCACATGACCATTGCCCATTCTTACGGCGAAGTCATCGCCACCAAGCCTAACCCAACTGCGAACGACCTCTTCTGGGATGTCGTCGAAGTCATCATAGCACGCGGTAAATTCGAGGAAGCAATGCGAGTGCTCGGCGATGCTGACTTTAGTTACGCTCAAGTCGAGACGGTCAACGGAACAGTCGAAGCCAATTATAACGGCTTAGAGCTCCAGGCGATCCAGACTGCAGTGTACAGACTCCGACTGCTACTGAACGTTAGTCCTTCCGTACAATCTCATGACTGGCGCATCGATGGACCTGACTGGATTGCATATCGTCGGGATGTCGAGTCTGCCTTGGAAGAACTGCAGGAGCTCTCGGATGATCATGACGATTCCGAGCTACTGGAAGCAGAAAGACAAGACCATCTACTTCGCCCAGGAAAGAGCTTGCCCTACGAGGTATTCTCCCGCCTGCAGACCATCTACAACATCCTGCTTGGCTCCTTCACCGAGCTGAAGGCAATCTCTAACGACTGGCTTGAGGCCTCTATCTTGCTGACCGTATGGTGGAATGGCACTTCTGAGAACAAGGTGCAACAATGGAGCTTTGATGTGAGTAGGGCTCACCATCATGATCCAGGTAACGAGGACGGCGTGCAGTCGTACTTGAAGCGCCTGAAAGAGTCATTTCTAGCAGTCACCGATCCATCGCAGAAGGACGCATGGACACTACCATCTGAGTCGCAACTCGAGCTAGCTCTTGGTCTGATACTGCAAGGTGATATACGGTCCGCGCTGACACTGATCCAAACCTTCTCTCTTTGCCTTACATCAGCCTTGGCAGAGCTGGGGTCCTGGTCTGGTTGGCTAAATTCCAGTGCTGTCCCTGATGGTCTCGACAAGGACGATCTGATGGTCCTGACGAACGGGGCAAGCGACAGAGCAATCACGAAAGATGAAATTCTAGAACTTTATGCCTATGAGCTGTTCTCGCAAGAACATCTTCAGACTTCGGAGCGCACTGTCATAGAAGGATGGGAAATAGCCATCTCTGTGGCCAGCAGATGCGACAGCCAGTCACTCGCTTCCAGGACTGTGCAGCACTTCATTGACCAGCTGACTGTCAATACAGCAGATCGTGCTCAACGACTCATCACGCTCTGTGGAGAGCTAGGCATGCGAGAAGAAAGTGGGAAAGTGTCAGAGCAATTTGGTGACCATCTGGTCAACACGAGCAGCGACTATGGCACTGCGTTGTTGTGTTATGCACGAAGCCAGGCGGAGGGAAAGGTACAGAAACTGATTGAGCTGCTCAACAGCTATTGCCTGGTACAGTCGAAAGCATATCCTCCGGAGCCCGAGATTGACGAAGCACTTTCGAAGCTGGTCAGCAACCCCAGACAAGCACTGGCAGGAATTGCAGAGGCTGATCCTCAGGCCGTCGAGATTTTGCAGTTCTACCTTGTAGGGTACGCCTGCTTGCGAAGGTACTACACCGCAAGAGATAATTCCTCAGCTTCATCGAAGACTAGTCAAAAGAAGGTTGCAGCCAAAGCTTTGGTTGCGGCGATCAACAGTGCAGCAGACAGCATCTACGGTGGCCTGTATGACCCATCACGACAGCAGGCTATTCAGGTTGATGGTCTGCTCACGCTGTTGGGCGAGGCAACGGCGCTCACGGCCGAGCGAAACAACAACAACAGGATCTTCACATCTGAACAGCTGTATGCCATTCTTGCGGCAATCGAAGACCTCCAGACGGTAAGTGACCGCGTATATGCGGTAGCAGAAGATTGTTTCAGTGCTTCACTGAGGCAGTACCACGGTAGCCTTCCACCGAGTCCGCACGCCATGCTCAAGAAGAGCATCAGCTCAGGCACGAACTCGAATTTCAGCTTCAGCATGATGGGCAGTGAGATGCTTGCACAGTCTTCCGAAAGCCTAGGAGGAAAGAGTCTCGGCAGTGGTGTGTTAGTAGGCGGTTCGAAAGACGAGGACATGGACAAGGACAATGTTCAGCGAGGCTGGGATTGGCGTTCGTATTTCAAGGGTCAGGACATCACGGGTGCTGATATTCTGCGGTATCTGAGGAGGAACATTGCTCAAGAGCTGAGCATTGCTAACCTTGAGGAAGGTGTCTGAAGCAAGTACGATTTGGGCTTGCTCCATACACTTACTGCCGAAGGTGCAATTCAAATCTCGTTACGTGTGGTTGAGCTTAGATCGCTCTTGTCTGCACACCTAGTGGCTCTTTCCACATCGAATGTTCGTGCTAGCTTACCCAGCATCAGGGGGAGCAGCCAAAACCTCCCGGAGTGCGCCTTTAGCTTCCTTTCTACATTCAAGTTCTCCTTTTCCTTCCAGAGTCATTGCTTGCCTTGGAATTTTATTCTAGAACTTCAGAAGTTTCATTCGTTGGCATGCACTCACAGAAGCACACGACCAGTCATTAGCCACTTTTCTGCGCTGGGGGGAGCATCTTCATCCTCGTCCGTGTGAGCTAGGTGCAAGGGGAAGTGGAGGCATGAAAGGAGGGCGAGCAGAATCCGCAGTGAGCTGGAACTTCGTCTTGGTGGTATACGTCCTGTACGATCGGTCATCAACTGCACGTGCGACTCCAAGCGACTATGGCCACACTGCTCTATATATATAATCGCTTTAGTGCGCGTGATGATAGATCATGTCTTCGCTTTAGGAGATCGAATGGTCGAGGAGTGGCTGACGGACAGGAATATGCCTACTGGCCCGCGGGAATATGCCTACTGGCCCGGAAAATTATTGATGCCTAATGATGAGATAAGTTAGGCGCGTGCACTATACAAAATGTCTTAGGCATCAGCAATCGGACTTTACGGACTTAGCAGCCAATACTAAGACAACTGTTAACACCATAACTTTTAACTATACGCATTTCCTCTAGGTTATTAGTGGCTTACACTACTATAATATCAATCTCTCTTAACTAATATAACATCGCTAGTCTACTTAGCGAGTCTAGAAACCCCTTCCGACGAAGTTATAGCCTCGAGCGATATCGACTATTCGCGTAGTAGACGAGTTAATATAATATATAAGATAGTATATAATAAAGACGCTAGTATCGACGATTTTATTATACTACTACCTCTAGACGACCCTATACCTCCTTCGCCGACTAATAACGAGTTTAAAGACCTTAAAGAAGCCTTTCGCTTTATATAAAGATAGGTATATAATTATAGCTATACGCTAGTCCGTAATCGACTCGAAAAGCGTAAGATTAACGGTTTAAAGGTCGAGCTAACCTATATAGTCTTCCTATAGTATAAGCGATTTAGCTAGAAGGATACCCGTTATATACCTATTAAGCGAGATACACTACGACTAATAGGTAGTAAGAAATACGGCTACAACTTTAAGCTTAAGTTATACGAACTCGATAAAGACTTAGGTATCTAGGTTATTTAAGTAGTTAAAGAAGGTTATATAAGCTATAGCCCTTAGTAACTATAAGAGTTATTAACTTATCGACGTATAAAGCGAGTAAATATAAAGGCTAGACTATAAGAAATACGTATAGTAGGTATTATATTTATAAAGGCCTTCTACTACTTATAGAACGAGTTTTTAAATAACCTATAACTTACTAAAGATCTAGCTAATACCTAGGGTCGAATACGATAATATTATAATACTAGCTACCTTCTAGTATAAGTAATACTACGAGATATTAGCAAATACTTTAAGCGCGAATACTATATTAATAAGGGCGATAGACTATACTAACTTATATTCTTTTACTATAATAGTATTACGCTATTCTAATAGTACCTATATTATCTTATTATTAACGCGACCTATAAGAGTAATAGATTCGGCTTACTACTCGTTTAAATTATCGGTACTACTACGATAAATAGGTTATTTATTATCGGTTAAGCCCTACTAATAGTCGAAGAGACGAAGGACTATAATTAGGTATTATAATACATTTAGAAGCTATATAATAACCTAAATCTCGATCCTCCGACGATAATTATTACCGATAAGAGCGGTGGTTTATATAATACTATCGCAGCTATCTTCTCGAATACGCACTACCTCCTCTACGTCTAGTACGTTAACACTAATATCGAGGTATACGTACTAAAGTACTTTAAGAGAGAGGTAGGCGTTATAGGTAAATTACTTATAGAGATACTACGATATATAAAAAGTAAGAGGGCGACCTTTCTTTAATATTAGTACCTAGTTATTCGAGCGATAACGGTTAAGGGCTATAAATAAGCCTAGTTAACCCTCTACGATAGCTATAACGACGAAGCCTTCCTTCCTCTTACTACCTATATTTAGCAGACTTAGTTAAAGTATAAAGAGAAGATTATACCGGCCTATACTAACTAAGTACCTTATTTTAGTAATACGACGATAAGTAGGGTTAAGGGAATATATAAAGCAGTTAAGAAAGATATTATAGCTAGTTCGACGCACCTATAAATACTAGTTATACTATTTTATTAGTATATCGTTAAGATCAACACTAAGATTAAGGGCGAACTTATAAACGAGAGGAATACCCTCCGCGACGGTACTATCTATTAGAATAACCTCTTCCCTATCGCACTACGACGAACTATCAGCTATCGCGTAATTAACTTAGTAAGCAACGAGCGAATTCGAGTAGGTATCACTTAAGCAAACTGCGACGATATACAGCTAGCACCTTGTATATAGGCATTTACTACTTTAATAGGTTTGCCTTATTAGTATACTATCCTCTAGCGAATACGCAGCTAAGTGTTACGGACCATAGCCACAGGGCGGCCACGGTCAGGATATAGGAAGGTCTTGCGAGGAAGCCTAGCACGTAAGGACCTAGGGCCCGTCACGTAACTACCTAAAAGGGCAATACCCTAATATATTAACTTAGTGGCATAGGCCATATTAACATACCAACATGCTATACTAAGGCTTCCTATTCGGGACTGTAAACATAAGTATATAGATACGACTCTCCTTTATATAGTTCTATAGTTCCGTAGTCAACCTAAGTTATACCAGAACCCCACCTATGCATAACAGACCTTGCCGCGACTCATCTACATAACATCTAGCCCAGCTTACTTGAGTAGAACAAGAGGTTCCACTCGTACCCTTACTGGTCACGTAGAGGACGACGCCTTATAACACTAAGAGGGTCTTACAATTAACGATTTCTATATATAATAGCGAGTGCCTATACCTATACTACTAGACGTAGCGACTACCTCTTAATTCGACTTCCTCTAAGAGCTAACGCAGTGCATAAACGCTCGCAAGAGAAAGCAGTAGCAGTAGCGAGATATACTACGAACACTAGAAGAAGCGACTTAATCCTCAATACGCAGCGACGTTCGTATAGGTTAGAGAGTACGCAACTATAGAGCACTATAGTTATCTCAAGCGCAGTTATCTTAACTTAACGAAGAGGAGGCTATATTTACTAACGATAACCTCCCTCCCTCTAATAACGACGAGACCCTCCTTATATAAGACGTTAGCGATAGTAATAAAGACCTTAACGAACTCGTACTATTACTAGAGGTATAACTACTAGTAAAGAGGAGGGCTATAACTAAGATAAGAGGGATAGTAAGAGGTAGAGGTAGAAGCAAGAGGTAGCTATTAGCAGCGGACTTGTAATCTATTAATAGTAATAAGCACAAGAAGCACTATAAGACGTAAGAAAGCAGCGATATATTATAGTTATTATTAATAGTAATAGTAAAAGGCCGTTGCTGTTAGCGTAAGGCATTGCTGTTAGGGTAAGAAAGTAGTAATGATGCAAGAAAACGTGATATTGTCCTCGAAATTTCGAACGTGAGTAGTAAAGGTCAATTTACAGTGCGAAAATGACATAATTGACTCATGCGCAGAATCATGAGGATGAGGTTATGTGAGATTAGTTGAGATTAGTCAGCAGGCCAGTAGGCATATTCCCGCGGGCCAGTAGGCATATTTCTGACCGTGGCTGACCTAAGTAGTTACGCTATTGTTAATAGATAGTTATAGTATACTCGAATAAACCTGCCGCGCCCATATCTAGCTTTCCCTATTCTAAGGGGATAGGGTGCGATCTCGTTCGCTACCGCCGTGTATATAAAGGTCGATTCCCCTTAACGGCGGGCTTAATAGTCTAGTACCTATACGTACGTAGACACCAGGGTCTCTATCTATAATAATACGTACCGATAGAACCCTACGAGACCCTATAGTATATAGATCCATCTATCTATCCATCTATCTATCTATCTATCCATCCATCCATCCATCCATCCATCCATCCATCCATCCATCCATCCATCCATCCATCCATCCATCCATCCATCCATCCATCCATCCATCTACCATGGCGCCACCAAATCCACAACGCCACCCTAGATTGTCCATCCCCCCTCCCCCGTCCCAATTCGACCTCCAATACAACCAGTCGAACGACACAGGAACAGACCCTAAAGCCCTCCGAGCCCCATCACCTCCGAACGCGACATCTGGGCCTACTCGGGGGTACGGGCCCAGCGACCTCGCCTACACGCCACCCAGTGCCAGCGGACCATCACCGGCGCCTCTACCCGATCCGCTCCGCTCCGCGAGAACTAGAACCATTTCCTGTATTCACTTATGCTAAACTACTACCTGAAGCGTTCGGTTCGTACGGGGCCTCACTCTGTTGATTCACTCTACAGTATTTCGCTGCGCGTGTCTGGGGTCTCACGGCGGTGTGTTCCTCGATTCGTTTCGTGCATCACGACACGACGCTCGAACACGAGGCTGACCGGGTCTGGGGAGCGCAATCACCGACGATCGGGTCGGGTCCTACTCAAAGCGGTCCAGAGGACGTCGTGGGCTAAGCCTTGTGTTAATTAGCGACAACAACAGAGATAGGATAATTCTGTCCGCTCAGCAGTGTAATCCAGTGTCACTGGGGACGTTGGCGCGGCCGGCTCGCATGCATCTACAGTACAGTATCTCTTCCCGCTGACCTACCGCCACCGTTGCTGCCTGCCAGTGGTAGTCATTCTGGCCAACTGAATCCCGATATGCAGACAGCGGATACGATACGATAGGGCAAACGTTGATTTCTTCCATACTGTTGCCGCTGTCCTTGTTGCTGGGAAGACGGCGCGACCGATTGATTGACGGCGCGCAACCGCTCAGCAGACTAACAACCCTGGCGGCTCTCAAGGTCTGTACGCTAGTAACATAACACCGAGCATCGACGACGCCCATGACTGAACTCTGGCGTGTGAGCACTGTCATGTCATCAAAATGCACGCAGGCCTCAGACTTGATATTGATAACCGGCAGGAAACGCTGGCGGCGCGGTAACGATGACTACCCGCTGCGGAGCGGTCTCAACAACTTGAAGCTCTAAGATGGACTCACATACGTAGAGGTAGTGTCCATCGCGCCCGAGTCATACGAAATCTGGCCATACCCCTTGATCTTCCCGTGCTGCGTGACGGCGCCACAGAACTCCCCGCTTATCTCCTCGCATATTTGCCGCGCGGCAGGAAGTGGCGCTGCTCGAGCCTGGACCTCCGATCTGACTGCCGCTTTCGCTTCGTCCAACGACATGAATGTGCCAACCAGCTCCATAGACTCGAGCCGAGCAGCGCCGCTCCTGCCACGGGTCTGACGTTCGACAGGCTCCGCCCACACGACATTGTAGACCGGACGGGGCAGCAGCGCCTTCAATTCCGCGTTCTGCGCCGCAACGATCTCGACGAGGATCTCTTTGTCCTGGTCTGCGTCGAGCGGAGCCCTAACGTGCGCGACTCGATCCACAGCCCCTTGTCGACAGAGCTCGTCGAAGTAGAGCATGCCCGCGCGAGAGAATCGCAGGTTCCTCGAGATGTTCGGGAACGTCTCTTCGGGCGCGCCGAATGGTCCGCTGATGCAAATGTCCTGGATCCACGGACGGGACACCTTAAGATAGTAGATTTTGGACTCGGGATTGGTGCCTCCCCCAAAGTGGAGTCTGGATACGGCTCTTCGAGACACTGCGTTGACCTGCGCAGGACTACGACATTCGAATTTGTGGCTGGCCTTCCAGCCTGAGCTCTGGCAGGCGAGCGAGCAGTACGCGACGACGTGGCACTTGCTGCATTGCTTGATGCTGACGCCTGGCTGCTGTGCGGATTGCCCACATTGCTCGCAGCGGGGAATTGTCTGGAGAAAGGGCATGCTGGGAAGTGTCTGTCGCGTGGAGAGCTACTCGTATACAATGACGCGAAGAGCTGGGATATCGTTAGTGCGACTGGCGATAAGGGCGTTGTGATGAAGCTGTGGATTAGGAGCTCCGCTCGGGCTATCAAGCTCTCACGCCTATACCGTTTTAAAAACAGTGGGGATACGCAGGTCGACATCCGAGCTTAAACTAGGTCCATTCAGGGACTGGAGGCGTTGCATAAGGCAACGCCCTTTGCATCAGCTCCATACGCGGTGAGCGATTCGAGGCCGCCAGAGCCAGATATCCCCGTAGATCTTCGTCGTGTAGGCAAGCATACAGCCCACATCGAATGGTGGTGTCTTGAGCTGTGCACAGTAGGGGTAGTATGCAATCCATCTTCTACCATATCCATGGTTCGTTGGTGAGTGCTGTCTTTCTGGGTCAGCATGGCAGGTCTGGTTGATGAAATTCGGTGTGTTGGCCAATGGTGCACAAGGGCTGTAGTACACAGTCTATGATGGGGCCACTGAGCAGTGAAGCATGTTCCACGATAAGGCTTCACAGCAGGTACGCCTATTGTAACAGAGCCGCACGGAAGGTGCCAACTCGATGCAATGGGAACCAAAGAGCTTGCCAAGGTTGGTAAGAGACTAGAAACAATGCCAGACGTGTCCCCATATCGACACGTCCTCATTAATTCACTTTATGTCTCCCAGATCTTCCTTTCTGGCACGGGAAGGACAGCCTCGTAGAGACGGTTGACGCACGGTGCACCATGTATATGTATTCAACATATCCCATGTGGGCTTTGGGGAAGATCTTGGTGTGAATTGATGCGCAGATCCTCTTATTCCACGGTCGCTGCCAGTAGGGTACAACTCCGCACCCTACTACCGCGGAGCATAAAGCTCACTAGCCGAGCCGGTGGGATTGCCGTCCACCTCGCCAACTGGAGGTTGCTGATAAGAAGAAGTTGGTGTACGATTTTTGGCCATTCCACCATATGGCTCAGGTGAATGAGCAGTAACGACAGTGCCGCCGCTTGTATGCGCCATTGATTTGAGCTTCCTGTTCTGCCTCCACAGCTGGATCGCGGTTATGACAGATGCGAGTAAAGCTCCTCCGAGTGCTCCTCCCACAGCACCTCCGACGACTGTTGCACTGATTCCTGTTTCTGATGCACTGCAAGACTCTGTAGGTGGCGCCGACACTGTATCATTTGAGATGACTGTTGCGTTCGTGTTTGAGGGTAACACACTCGGAGTGGCATCGGTGCTGGTCAGAGTAACCAGTTTCGCTGTGTCATTGCAGCAGTTGTCCCAGTCGGTCCATACACGGCAGCACCACTTTCCCTGCTCGGGACATTGCATCACATTCCAAAAGTCTGTTGCGCCCAATACGCCCGCGCATATCTGGGGACATTCACTGTTATTGCCATCTTGGTCTGTGCAGCCGTCGCCCCAGATTGTACCAGCGTATTCGTCCCGAGTTGAGAGGCAGAGGCCGGCTCCTAGACACACATCAGGGCTGGTGTGGTTGAGCTGACAGCAGGCCGAAACTGAGGCAGCTAGATTGCATGGCGCGTACGTGCTGTCGAGCGCTGTACCACGCACATTGTAGCACTGATCGACAGCTTCTGAACATGTCAAGAACAACTGGAGAATAATATTGACCGCTTCGAGGTGCTTCATAGTGGTGTAAGGCATTGGTAGGGTTTTATCATCAGGAAGCATCCAGGACAGCCGGGTGAAAGCACTCATAGCAACTACGGGATCTCAACCAGGCTGCCAGGACGCTTAAATAATGGTGCAAGAGGTATTGACATGCGAACTTTCGCAGGGGTACAGAACATCGGGAAACATTGCCTCAGGCGATGTGGACCACTGGTTGCAAGTCACGCCGTCCGAACCATAATTGAGTATGCCCTATCCCCATTTAAAAGCCTGCAAGGCCTTCGGGATCATTGGAGGAATCTGACTGCTATTCATAGTCTGTTACACCTGTCGTACGTGCATGCTTGGCACGGTGACCAAGGACCTACACATTTACCTCATACGCACGAGCAATTCCAAGCTCGCTCGGAGACTTGCCAGGTGCCATCGCAGCTGAGGAGATCGTTTGCCGTGTCTCGCGGTTTCGGAGATTGTCAAGAGCAACAACAGCAAGAGCTATGAGTAGGTCTTCTTGTCTCGACAGAAGAGTGGTGGTAAGTACAGGCTTGAGCCGAAGAGATGATCGGACATTAGGGAATTGTCTTTCCTAACTGAATACAGTTTAGCGTAGGAATTTGCCTTTTTAATAGTGGAACGAGCGCGGGCTGTATCCAGCCAGCGTTCAAGAGTCTGGCGTAGATGTGTTTCAAATGCTTTCCATGAGCCTGGTCGAACGATCTCCAAAGCTATATCCACATGCTGATTGCGCTTTTTGTAATCTTGGATAGTCTGCAGAATCGCCTTTCCGGCCAAAAGTGGGTTGATATCATCTTGCTTTCTTGGCCGAGATACTACAAGGAGGATACGACGCAAGGGTCGAGCACAATGCACCTCGGAAGGAGACGTGATATCCTCAGATGCTGCGAGATCCTCGGCGCTTGCCGCTCTCCTTTGAACCACAATTCGAACACAGGGGCTTATCAGCGGCTGTAGAGCCTGTTCCAAGGATTCCCAGTAGTATAGACCAAAGAATGTCGAGCTTCCGATCGAATCCTCGATATTTACCATTAGCAATGACGGCTTTGTGCTTTCTTTAAGAGGCACGAAAATTCGCTTCAGCTGCAATTGATCGACCATGGAAGACCCATCCCGGGTAAGAGCGTCGGTAATGGTAGAGGCTGAGGTATGATCGAAGGAGAATCTAGTAGGATATTCTTCGAGCACCCGTCTGACTTGAGCAGCGTCCACACCAGGAAGGTCGCGAAGTGGATGATATACTAGTAACACTTGATCAGTACATACTGCTTATCCATTCGGAAGGTGACAGGGATACACACGTCTATGTTCCTGGGTCTCGCCTTCATAGGTCACTTCCACAAGCCATTCTTCCGGCGATATAGACTTGAGCCCTCGTACAAGCAGTGAGACTATCATTTCGTGCCTTCGAATGAGTGCACCAACGACACCAAAGACCTCCGAGGGTGGTCGATGTGGCTGTTTCAGCTCTCGTTGTCACGCCTGGGCTATACGAGGCGCCATTCTCGGCAACAGGTACCCCGCCTGCGTCAAGATAACTTGGACGCGCTGCGTGAAACGAGAGACTGCGACCGTGAAAGTAAGCCATCCAGAAAAGAGTTAACCAGAAAACCGCAGAATGAACATATCTGGACGCAAGGCGGTTAAATCGGACGATCGTCCATCATTCGTACTCACGGACAGACTTCCCGCTGATACTGGCGAAAAGTTGCTCGGCCGAGTGGTGGCCGATCCTCGCAGCCCCGTCGACGAATACGTTCCAAGAGCCACGGATACTCGTTTCGCAATGAAAGGACAGGTGTACGAGGTGGCCGATTCAAACTTCTCGTCGTTGTTCTCGGTGGAGAAGAACAAACAAGCCCAAACAAAAATTGGCCAGGTCGTAGGCCTAGATTTGGAGAAGCTCACGAAGGATGAGCATAGTCTCAAGACCGCATTCGTCCGAACCAGAATCATGGAGCAGCATAAGGACGCTTTGAAGGCTTTGCTAGGCAGTGGGATGACCCCTGAGATCACCACTCTGATCCGTGACAACAAGGGCAGCAATGCTGGAAAGGGATATATGGTAGTAGGCTATAAGTCTTGTGTCGATGCTGAGACAAGCAAGGACAAACAATTTCACCAGAACACGAACGTAAAGATTGATGTTCCCACTGATACCATTGTCACAGCGGCCACTCATGGTGCTATCAGTCTCGGAGAGGGCGCAAACATTGGTCAGACGCTCAACAAGTCGGAAGATGTCAACGCCTCGATGACCTCAACCTCCGTGGGCGAGCAAGTCTTCGCCATCAAGTACAGATTGCTGACTTTGAGGAAATTGAACAAGCGTGATGCAGGGCAGCAGAGTGTTGATTTTGGGGACATTGTTCGGATCAAGTTTGAAAATGGTGTGTACGGACTTGGGGTCAGAATTATATCGGCTGGCCCGCGGAAATTTCCCGGCTGGCCTGCTGACTAATCTTACATAACCTCATCTTCGTAATTCTACGCATGAGTTAATTGTATCACTTTTGTACTATAAATCGACCTTTGCTACTCATGTTCGAAATTTCGAGGACATTATCACGTTTTCTTGCATTATTGCTACTTTCTTGCCCTGACCGCAATGCCTTGCCCTAACAGCATTGCCTTTCACTGTTGCTATTAATAGTAACTGCAATATACCGCTGCTTTCTTGCGTCTTGCAGTGCTTCTTATGCTTGTTGCTATCAATAGATTGCAAGTCAGCTGCTGACAGCTACCTCTTGCCTCTGCCTCTGCCTCTTGCTGTACCTCTGCCTCTGCAAGTAGTCTTGGTTGTAGCCCTCCTCTTTGCTGGTGGTTGTGCTCTGTTGATAGTGCGAGCAGCCCCCTCTTCGTCAAGCTGAGATGACTGTAGTGCTCGATGACTGCGCACTCGCTGATCTATGCGTACGTCGCTGCGCATTGAAGACTGAGTCGCTTCCTCTGGTGTTCGTGGTATCTCTCGTTGCTGCTGCTGCTGCTGTCTCTTGCGAGCGTTGGTGCACTGCGTCGAATCGAGTAGTAGTCGCTGCGTCTTGGCATTGGCTGCTAAGTCCGTAAATTCCGACTGCTGATGCCTGAGACGTTTTGTATGGTGCGCACGCCTAATTTATCTCCTTGTCAGGCATCAATAATTTTCCGGGCCAGCCGGGAAATTTCCGCGGGCCAGCCGATATAATTCTGACCCCTGTTGAGGAGAACATGATATTCGAGGACGACGATTCGGATGATGAATCAAACGAGAATCATGAAATGGAGTGCGTCATCCTTGGGAGTGCTGAAGATGGGTATGAGGACGAGGTTGCGGTGATCAGCGGCTGAAGTAGCTAGATCAATATAGTTCGAGCGTTAGTACGACTCGATCCTTTTAATCCTTCGTCTAGTTTCTAATTACGATACGAAAAGTTATCATCAACCTTCCTCTTGTTAACGCCCGTGACAGGTTTAAGGGCGAGAAGCCTAGAGTTTTCAGACCCCTTGAGTTCAGGAAGCTCCCACGGGTAAGTCTCTTACAGTAGGAGAGTATAAATCAGGATGAGTTCGACGACTCTCGCAATTCATGGTTTCAACAAGCTCAACCCTCAGACCGTAGCTCTAAGCCTCTCAAGCACGTATTCTCCCGCCTTCAAATTCTGGAACTTGCTTACACCCACCGCGTGCTCTGGCAATGGCTGCACATCCGCGTCGTAATTGATACTGAAGAAGAATGGCACGGAGTACCTAGCTTCCGAGCCTTTGACCGTTCCATCCGCGTCCGTCGTTGGTCGAGACACCACACGATGGATCGTGCTCTGGTACAATCCATTTGTCCATCTCATTAGAAAATCCGCCACATTCACCGTCAATGTGCCTGGTCGAATAGGACATGTCCGCCAGATAGGGTTACCTCCCGTCAGCTCACTTGGTGGGAACAGGATCTCGAGACCTGGGTGAGATGTGGATAGGAGCAACGTGAAACACTCATAGTCTGTATGTGCGCCTAGGCCAAGTTTGTGCGACTTGTGCGCCAGCTGGGCGGGACTCTGCGGCGGGTAGTACAACAGCCTTCCTATACCGCCAGGGTGGGTCATGAGATGGTCGAAGTAAGTCTCCTCGAGGTTGAGACTCAATGCGAAGAGGCGGAAGAGATGGCGTGCAAGAGAGAGAACTTGGGCGTAGTACGTCG
>Ga0210040_10004032_pt1 | contig 19426 bp, 19 predicted proteins | sample CryGeyCG12114_NA_FD_185462 | JGI IMG/M metagenome (GOLD analysis project Ga0210040, IMG submission 185462) | Groundwater microbial communities from aquifer - Crystal Geyser CG19_WC_8/21/14_NA (SPAdes) (version 2) | ecosystem: Environmental > Aquatic > Deep subsurface > Groundwater | place: USA...
GTTCATGCCGATCCGGCACATCATCGACGGCGTCCGGGACTCCTTCGTCGGCGACTACGCCAGCTCGGGGCTGGTGTGGGGCACCGGTTGGGCCCTGGTGCTGTTCGCGCTGGCGGTGTGGTGGGGCACCGCGACCTTCCGGCGGGAGAACTCCTGACCTGAAGGACCGGGGTCAACCGGCGCTGGCGGCTCTCAGCCGGGCTGCCCCATGTCGCCGGGCGCAGCGGCGGCGGCGTCCGGCCCGTCACCGGGTCCGTCCGGACCGGGCGACGCGCCGTCCTCGGAGTCGTCCGGGTCGGCGGCGAGCGGGTTCTTCTCGGGCTGGAGGTCCTCGGGGAGCCGCTCGTCGGGGATCAAGCCGTCCTCCGGTGTCTCGGCGGTGCCGCCGTCCCCGCCCGAGCCGGAACCGTCGCCGGACCGCTCGGCGGAGGCACGTGATCCCTCACGCGAGCCGCTGGCTCCGTCACCGCCGGACAGCTGCTCGTCCGGGCCGTCCGGCGAGGAGTCCTCGTCCTCGGTGCTGCCGGGGGTGGTCGGGCTCTGCGGGGTGTCGGGGGAGTCGCTCATGACTGCGTCGTACCCGCCCGGTCGCCCGTCCAAGCCCGTCCCAGCCCGGACGTGGGCGGGCCCGGACGTGGCAGTGGCCCCGACACAAGGTCGGGGCCACTGCGGTGCCGGAGTCGTGCCTCAGGTGACCCGGAGGGTCACTTGGCCATGCTCGGCGGCATCATCACCGAGTCGATGAGGTAGACGGTCGCGTTGGCGGTCTTGACGCCACCGCAGATCACGTTGGCCTTCTGCGACTTGAGCTTGTCCGCGGTGCCCGAAATCTTGAGCTTCTCGCCCTCGACGGTCGTCAGCGTCTTGCCGGCGATCTGCTTCGGGGTCATCTGACCGGCCACCACGTGGTAGGTGAGGACCTTGGTCAGGGTCTTGGCGCCCGCCGGGGTGCCGAGGGCCTTCACGGTGGCCTTGGGCAGCTTCGCGAACGCGGTGTCGACCGGCGCGAAGACGGTGAAGTCGCTCCCGTTGAGCGTGTCGACCAGGTTGACCTTCGGGTTCAGCTTGCCGGAGACGGCAGCGGTCAGGGTCTTGAGCAGCGGGTTGTTGCTGGCGGCGACCGCGACCGGGTCGGCGGCCATGCCGGCGACCGAGCCGTTGCCCTTGGGGACGGCCTTGGCGTACGCCGCGCAGCCCGGGCCGGCGAGGTTCGCGGTCACGGCGCTGGCCGGGGCTGCCGAGTCGCTGGAGGCAGCGGCCGACGGGGACTCGCTGGCCGACGACGAAGCCGAGTCCGAGGAGCTGGAGCTGCCCGTGGAGGACGAGTCGTCGCTGCTGCCGCACGCGGCGGTCATGGTCAGCGCGGACACGACCGCGGTGGCGGCGGCGACCTTCGTGATGGTGCTCATGTGCTTCTACCTTTCGTCGGCCCGGCAGGAGCGCCGTGCACTGGGTGGGTGCTGCTGGTGGGGCTGGCGGTGCAGGTGGGTCCGTGTGCTTCTGGTGGTGGTTCGCTCACCGCCAGAGGACGGATGGGTCGGACCGGGTAAAGCCCGTCGATCGGTCCGGTGTGGTGGACGGACGTCACACCGCGGTGACGGCCACGCTGTCCCACCCGGTGGAGCCGTTGGGGGCGATCGGGACACGCTTGTCGGTCTGGGTGTAGCCGGTGAGGTCGGTGGTGCGGACCTCCAGGGTGTGCTGGCCCTTGGTGGGCTTCCACTTCCACACCCACTGGCGCCAGGTGTCGATGTTGTCCTGCTCGGCGAGGTCGGCCTGCTGCCACGGCCCGCCGTCGACTCGCACCTCGACGGCCTTGACACCGCGGTCCTGGGCCCAGGCGAGCCCGGCGACGGGTGTCTCCTCACCGGCCTGCACCTGGGCGAACGAGCGGGGCACGTCGATGCGTGAGGAGGTCTTGATCGGCGCCTTGACCGAGTACCCACGGGTGGACCAGTAGGCCTTGAAGTCGGCGAACCGGGTGACCTCGAGATCGGTGAGCCACTTGGTCGCCGAGACGTAGCCGTACAGGCCGGGGACGACCATCCGGACCGGGAAGCCGTGCGCGAGGGGCAGCGGCTCTCCGTTCATCCCGATCGCGATCAGCGCGTCCCTCTCGGGGTCGTCGAGGGCCGACAGCGGGGTCCCGATGACCATCTGGTCGGCGCTGGTGGACTTCACGGCGTCGGCGCCGTCCTGCACGCCGGCCTCCCGGAGCAGGTCCCGCACCGGGATGCCGAGCCAGGTGGCGTTGCCGAGGTACGTGCCGCCGACGGGGTTCGACACGCAGGTCAAGGTGATCCGGCGCTCGACGAGCTTGCGCTTCATCAGGTCGGCGTAGGTCAGCTCGATCTCGTGGTCGACCATGCCGTGGATGCGCAGGGTGTAGCCGTCGACGGGGACGTCGGGGACCTTCAGGGCGGTGTCGACGCGGTAGAAGTCCTTGTTGGCCGTGAGGTACGGCGTGATCCCCAAGACATCGAGCTTCGCGCCGCTGGCCAGGGCGGGGGCGGCCGACGCCGCCTGGGGGAGCACGATGTCGACGCGCTCGGAGGCCGCCACCGAGCCGCCGAACGCCTGGCGGACCCCGCCACCGACGGCAGCGACCGCGCCCACGGCGACGGCAGTGGCCAGGAAGCCGCGACGGTCGAAGGACGAGGGCAGCTCGTCGCCCTCGACGTGGGCGGGGAGCAGGGCGTCCAGCCGGTCGCCGAGCAGCAGCCGGGGCTTGCCCCCCTCGACCGTCTCGACCCCGCCACGGGATGCGCCCGACAGGACCGGCTCGCGGGTGACGGGCCCGGTCGTCACCGGGGAGGGAGCTGCGGACCCTTCGCGACCCGTGGGTGCGACACCGTCCACGCCCTGGTCCCCCCGGGTGTCCGGGGCGTGGCGCGGCGGGGTGCGAAGGGCCCGCAGCAGCAGGAGGAGCGCCACGACGCCGACGACGACGAGCGCGAGGGCCGGCACCAGCCGGGGCAGCGTGCCGGCGGTGGCCGACCTGTCCGTGACGGCGCCGGCGACGGCCAGGACGCTGAGCACGCCGAACAAGGCGAGGGCGACCCGCGGGCGGCGTACGCCGATGACGCCGGCCAGGATCGCGGCCAGGGCCACCGTCAGCACGACGCTGCCGACCAGCACCTGCTTGTCGTGGGACCCGAACGTCCGGATCGCGAACTCCTTGAGCCACTGCGGCGTCAGGATCACGAACCGGTTGCCCACGGCGAGCAAGGGGGAGGTGACCCCGGTCAGCAGGGCGGCCAGGGCCTCGGACACCGCCACGGCGGCGGCACCGGCCAGCAGGCCGGCGAGCCCGCCGGCGATCCACCGGTGGGCCGGGCGGTGAGCCGTGCCACGGACCCGGTCGGCGGAGCTGCCCTGTGACTCATGCATGCCCCTGGTTCGCCACGGTGCGGCTCGCGGATGGGTCCGGCGGGTGGGTCAGGGGCGGTTGTGCCGGTCCACGACCTGTCGGGCGACCTCGCTGAGCTTCACGTTGAGGTCCTGGGAGGTGCGCTTGAGCATGGTGAACGCGGTGTCCGCGTCGACCTGGTGGAAGCCCATCATCAGGCCCATCGCCTGCCCGATCATCCGGTTGCTCTCCAAGCCGCTGCGCAAGGTGCTGGCAGCCCGCCTCTCGGAGGTGGCCAGCAGCGCCACGCTGATGAAGGAGGCCAGCACGATGCCCTGTCCGATGGCGCGCTGGGTGAGCCCGCCGGGGGTGTCGGAGAACAGGTTGAGGGCGCCGGCGTTCTCGTCGGCGAGCCGGAATCGGAAACCCGCCATGCTCCGCACCGGGGTCTCGGCGAGAACCCGGTCGGTCAGCGCCTGCCACGGGGAGCCGTCGGTGAGGTCGTCGTCGTGGTGGATCGACCCCTCGCGCAGCGCGTCCAGACACGGACCCTCGCCGAGCTCGCGCTCGAGCTGGTCGATGCGAGCGCCGATCTCGTCGCTGGAGGCCGCGGTCTCGTAGGCATCGCCGCGACGCAGCATCAGGCTCGCGTGGTCGCATCCCTCGACGACCTGGGGGGCGGCGGCGACGATCGCGTCGTACATCGCGGTGAAGTCGTCGTCGACGTGCACGACGTCGGTGAGGGTGCGGAAGACCTCGGCGGCGGCCGGGTTGTCCGACGCCCAGGCCAGGCCAGGCTGCGGCACGTCCATGCCTCGCTCTTCCTTGACCACGGTCAGGAACACACAGGGAACGACCTGCTGCTTCAAGCCGCGCCGACATCATGGCATGGCGCCGCTGGGATGGCGAGCGCTCCGAGAAGCCCCTCGGAGGCACCGACCCAGGGCGGTCGGCAGTCGTGCGGTCGTTAGCCTGACGCGCATGCCTGCCACCGACGACAGCCACCCTGCTCGGCACCCGTCCCCCGCCCCGGGCCCGACCGTCCGCTCGGTGCAGGTGCTGAGGCTCGACGGCCCCGACGGCGTGGAGGTGGTCGAGGCGCCGGCCCCGACGCGCGGTGACGGCGAGCTGCTGGTCGAGGTGCACGCCCTCGGGATCAGCTGGCCGGACCTGCTGCAGAGCCGTGGTGACTACCAGCTCAAGCCCGAGGTGCCCTTCCAGCTCGGGGTGGACTTCGCCGGCGTCGTGCTCGAGGCTTGCGAGGCATCCGGGTTCACGGCCGGGGACCGGGTGGCCTGCTGCCTGCCGTACGGCGGAGGGGCCGACGTCGTCGCGGTGCACCCCGAGAGCGCGTTCCCACTGCCGGACCAGGTGTCCTTCGAGAAGGGCGCGGCGCTGCCGATGAACTACCTCACCGCGCAGTTCGCCCTGGAGACCCGTGGGGCCGTCCGCGAGGGCGACACCGTGCTGGTCAACGGAGCCGCCGGCGGTGTCGGCACCGCCTGCCTGCAGGTGGCCAGGGCGCTCGGGGCGCGCACCGTGGCAGTCGTCTCCACCCAGGACAAGGCCGACTTCGTGCTGTCCCTCGGCGCCGACCACGCCGTGCTCGCGGACGGGTTCCTCGCCTCGGTCAGGGAGCTCACCGACGGTCGCGGCGTCGACGTGCTGGTCGACGTCGTGGGCGGTGACCTGTTCACCGACTCGCTGCGGTCGCTCGCGCCGCTAGGCCGGCTGCTGGTCGTCGGCTTCACCGGCGGGTCCATCCCGCAGGTCAAGGTGAACCGGCTGCTGCTGGGCAACACCGACGTGCGCGGCGTGGGCTGGGGTGCCTTCGCGATGGTCCGCCCCGGCTACATGCGCCGCCAGTGGGAGTCGCTGCTGCCGATGATCGAGTCGGGCGTCGTCGACCCGCCGGTGGGCACGACGTACCCGCTGGAGGAGGTGTCGCGCGCGCTGGCCGACCTCGAGGCCCGCGCGGTGCTCGGGAAGACGGTGCTCACCCTGCGCTGAGGTCGGCTCAGGCGAGCAGGTCGCGGTAGTCCGGGTGCTTGTCGACGTACGCCGCGACGAACGGGCACTGCGCCACCACGCGCAGGCCGTCGGCGCGGGCGGAGTCGAGAGCGGTGGCGACGAGGCGGGACCCGACCCCGTGGCCCTCGAAGGCGTCCTCGACCACGGTGTGGGTGAAGGTCACCACCGAGCCGTCGCGCTCGTAGGCAGCGAAGCCGGCCACGGCGCCGGAGCCGTCGACGGCCTGAAACCGGTGCTGCTCGGCGTCGTCGCGGACGGTGAGGTCGGAGTTGTCGCTCATCTGTCCATCGTGCCACCGGCCCGTCCGCAGGACCGCCCGCAGCGGCGGCATGCGTGCGCGAAGCCGCGTCGGAGCCCGGCTGTAGCCTGGCCCGCGTGACGATCCTCGACGACGCCCGCGCGGGCATGGACCCCGAGACCCGCCCTCAGGACGACCTGTTCCGGCACGTCAACGGGCGCTGGCTGGAGACCACCGAGATCCCCGCCGACCGGTCCGCGTGGGGCTCGTTCGTCGAGCTCGCCGAGCGCTCGGAGGCCCGGGTCCGGGGGATCATCGAGGGCCACGCCGCGGCCGGCACCGGGCGGGGCACCAACGCCCGGCGCATCGGCGACCTGTTCACCAGCTTCATGGACGAGCAGCGCATCGAGGACCTCGGCGCCGAGCCGGTGCGCGAGCACCTGGCGGAGGTGGCCGGGCTCGCCGACCTCGACGCGCTCGCGGGCTTCGTCGGCGGTCTCGAGCGACGAGGAGGCGGCGGCTTCTTCGGGGCCTACGTCGACACCGACGACCGCAACTCCGACCGCTACCTGGTCAACCTGGTGCAGGGTGGGCTCGGGCTGCCCGACGAGTCCTACTACCGCGACGACAAGTTCGCCGACATCCGCACCGCCTACCTGGCGCACGTCGAGAAGCTGCTGTCGCTCGCCGGGTGGGAGGACCCCGCCGGGTCCGCGCAGCGCGTGCTCGTTGTCGAGACCCGGCTGGCCGCCGGGCACTGGGAGCGGGCCGAGACCCGTGACGTGCTCAAGGCCTACAACCTGACCACGCTGGAGGAGCTGCGCTCGCTGGCCCCGGCGCTGCCGCTGGGCACCTGGGCCGCCGCGCTCGGGGCCGACGAGAAGGTGCTCGCCGAGGTCAACGTCCGCCAGCCGTCCTACCTCCAGCACCTGTCCACCGCGCTGCAGGAGGTCCCGCTCGAGGACTGGAAGGCGTGGGTGGCGATCCGCGTGGTCCGGTCCGCGTCGCCGTACCTCTCCAGTGTCTTCGTCGAGGAGAACTTCGAGTTCTACGGCCGCACCCTGCAGGGCACCCCGGAGCTGCGCGAGCGCTGGAAGCGCGGGGTCTCCTTCGTCGAGGGCGCCGTCGGCGAGGCCGTCGGTGAGGAGTACGTCGCGGCGCACTTCCCCCCGCGCGCCAAGGAGGCGATGGTCGAGCTGGTGGCCAACCTGCTCGAGGCCTACCGCCGCAACATCGAGGCGCTCGACTGGATGACCGAGGAGACCAAGCAGCGGGCCTACCGCAAGCTCGAGACCTTCCGGCCCAAGATCGGCTACCCCGACACGTTCCGGGACTACTCCGCGCTGGAGGTCGACCCCACCGACCTGCTGGGCAACGCCCGCCGCGTCGCGGCCTTCGACACCGACCGGGAGCTCGGCAAGATCGGCTCCCCGGTCGACCGCGACGAGTGGTTCATGCTCCCGCAGCACGTCAACGCCTACTACAACCCGGGGATGAACGAGATCTGCTTCCCCGCGGGCATCCTCCAGGCGCCGTTCTTCGACGCCGACGCAGAGCCGGCCGAGAACTACGGCGGGATCGGTGCCGTCATCGGTCACGAGATCGGGCACGGCTTCGACGACCAGGGCTCGCAGTTCGACGAGGTCGGCAACCTGGAGAACTGGTGGACCGAGGCCGACCGAGAGGCGTTCCGGGAGCGCGCCGACAAGCTGATCTCGCAGTACGACGCCTTCGAGCCCGCCGAGCTGCCGGGGGAGCACGTCAACGGCGCGCTCACCGTCGGGGAGAACATCGGCGACCTCGGCGGCATCACGATCGCGCTCAAGGCGTACCTGATCAGCCTCGAGGGCCAGGAGCCCCCGGTCGTCGGTGGTGCCACCGGGGCGCAGCGGGTGTTCCTCAACTTCGCCAACGTCTGGCGCGGCAAGCGACGCAAGGAGCAGATGCTCCAGCTGCTGACCGTGGACCCGCACAGCCCCGCGGAGTTCCGGGCCAACATCGTCCGCAACCTCGATGAGTTCCACGAGGCGTTCGGCACCCGCCCCGGCGACGGGCTCTGGCTCGACCCGCAGGACCGCGTCCGGATCTGGTGACCTGGTAGCCGATTACCAGGGGATGCAGGAAATCTGCTCCTGCCCATGGGTTGCTTCCCATGGGGAGCGATAGTTCGCCATGGGAAGTACGCCGTCGCGGGCGCCGTCGTGGGGCCGCGAGTCCGCCGCCGTGGGCCTCAGTGCATGAGGGAGGCGGCGGCGACTGGGTCGCCGGTGGCGGCCGGCTTGCGGCGCGGCAGCAGGAACGCCGGCACCAGGCACAGCGCGACCAGCACGGTCGCGACCAGGAACACGTCGCCGAACGCGTCGGCGGCATCGCGCAGACCACGCGCGATCAGTGCCGCCGGGACTTGCGCCTTGATCGACGGGTCGCTCCACGATGCGATCGCCGGCCCGGCCAGCCGGCTGGACTCGAAGCCGTTGGTGAGCAGCACCGAGAACAACGCGGTGCCGATCGAGGCGGCGATCTGCTGGGTGATGTTCATCAGCGTCGACCCGCGGGCGATCTCGTGGTCCTTCAGCGTCTGCAGCGCCGAGGTCATGATCGGCATCATCGTGCCGCCCATGCCCAGGCCCATGACGAACAGCGCGGCCAGCAGGAAGGTGTAGGACGTGTCCGGACCCACGGTGGTGAACATCGCCATGCCGACGACGATCACGGTGATCCCGGCAAGCACGATCTTGCCCGGCCCGATCCTGTCGGTGAGGATCCCCGCGGCCGGCATCGTCAGCATGGCGCCGAGACCCTGCGGGGCCAGCAGGAGACCCGCCTTGAGGGTGTCCTCCCCGCGGACCTGCAAGAAGTAGGACGGGAACAGCAGGCTGGCCCCGAAGAACGCGATCGCGAACAGCGACATCGCGATCACCGACACCGACAGCGCGCGGTTGCGGAACAGCTGCAGGTCCATCAGCGGGTGCTCGGGCGCCCGGAACAGGCTCCGCATCACGAAACCGAGCACCAGCAGCAGGCCGACGGCCGCCGAGACGAGCACGCGGGTGGACCACACCGTGCCCGCCTCCGGGATGGAGGAGACCCCGAACAGGAACAGCGCGAGGCCCGGGGACAGCAGCAGCATGCCGACGAAGTCGAAGCTCTCCGAGGGCGTCGGGCTGTCAGCCGGCAGCACGAGGGCGGCGTAGGCCAGGGCAGCGGCGCCGATCGGGAGGTTGATCAGGAAGATCCAGTGCCACGAGGCGATGTCGATGAGCCAGCCGCCCAGGATCGGGCCGAAGATCGGTCCGAGCAGCATCGGGACGCCCAGCACGGCCATCACCCGACCGATGCGCTCCGGCCCGGCCGCGCGGGTCATGATCGTCATGCCCAGCGGCATCAGCATGCCGCCGCCGAGGCCTTGCAGCACCCGGAACGCCGTCAGCACCTCGACGCTGCCGGCCGTCGCGCACAGCACCGACCCGGCGGTGAACAGGCCCACCGCGAGCATGTAGAGCCGCTTGGTGCCGAACCGGTCGGCGGCCCAGCCGGTCAGCGGGATCACCGAGGCCAGGGCCAGGGTGTAGCCCGTCATGGTCCACGCGGTCTGCGCCGGCGTGGCCGAGAAGACCCTCTGGAAGGTCGGCTGCGCGACGCTGACCACGGTGATGTCCAGGATGGACATGATCGCGCCGAGCACGACCACACCGGCGACCAGCAGCACCTGCCTGTCCAGCTTGTCGGTCCCTGGCGCGGGCGGCGTGGCGGAGGGTTGGGAGGGAGTCTCGGTGCTCACCGGACCACCGTAGAGCCGGCCACCCCCAGGGCGCACGTGAGTTCGCGCTGCGCGCGGAGACCGGTCCGGCCGTCGTCGACCGAGGGTCCCGGCGTCTCGGGACGCCCCAGCCTCAGCCGAGGACCTGCTCGACGGCAGCCACCACGGCCGGGTCGTCGGGCGTGGTCCGGGGCCGGAACCGGGCGACGACCGCGCCGGAGCCGTCGAGCAGGAACTTCTCGAAGTTCCACTGCACGTCGCCGGCCTCTCCGTCGGCGTCGGGGGCCTGTACCAGCTCGGCGTACACGGGGTGCCGGTCGGGCCCGTTCACGTCGGCCTTGGCCGCCATCGGGAAGGTCACGCCGTACGTCGAGGAGCAGAACTCCGCGATCTCCTCGGCCGACCCCGGCTCCTGGCCGGCGAACTGGTTGCACGGCACGCCGACGACGGTGAAGCCGCGGTCGGCGTACTGCTCCTGGAGGGCCTCGAGCGCGGCGTACTGCGGGGTCAGCCCGCACCTCGACGCGACGTTGACGACCAGGGCGGGACGCCCCTGGGTGAGGGCGCCCAGCGTCGCGGGGCTGCCGTCGAGACGGTCGATGGAGAGGTCGAGCAGGGTCATGCCCGGAGCCTAGCCGGGGGTCAGCCGGTGCCGACGTCGTGGACGCAGATCGCGATCTGCGTCCGGTCCTCGCAGCCGAGCCCGGTGAACGACCGGCCGATGTGCTTCGTGACCGTGGGAACCGCCGCTGGCACGGCGCGCAACGCCCGCGCCACGGTGCCACTGCTCCGGCGTCGGCTCTGCACCCGTCCAGCGTAGAAGTCCCCGCGCTCCTCCGAGACCGTCCGAGTCGCTCCCCCTCCTCAAGTTCCGGCGAGTCGGGACCGCAGGACGATGACTCGTCGGGCGGGACACGGTTTGCTGGAGCCATGATCACAGTTGACGGGGTTTCCAAGTCCTACGGCGGCTTCCGGGCCGTCGACGACGTGTCCTTCACCTGCAAGCCCGGGCAGGTCACCGGCTTCCTAGGACCGAACGGCGCGGGCAAGTCGACGACGATGCGCATCATGGTGGGCTTGACGCCGGCCACGAAGGGGTCGGTGACCATCGGCGGCCACCGCTACGCCGACCTGCCCAACCCCGGCCGCCACGTCGGGGTGCTCCTCGACGCGTCGGCGCAGCACGCCGGGCGCACCGGCCGCGAGGTGCTGACGCTGTCGGCCATCACGATGGGGCTGCCCAGCTCACGCGTCGAGGAGATGCTCGAGCTCGTCTCGCTCTCGCCGAGCGAGGCCAAGCGCCGGGTGCGCAACTACTCCCTCGGCATGCGCCAGCGGCTGGGCATCGCCAACGCGCTGCTCGGCGACCCACAGATCCTGATTCTCGACGAGCCGGCCAACGGCCTCGACCCCGCCGGCATCCACTGGATGCGGGGCCTGCTCCGGCAGTACGCCGAGCGCGGCGGCACGGTGTGCCTGTCCTCCCACCTGCTGCACGAGGTGGAACGGATCGCTGACGAGCTGATCCTGATCGGCCGCGGCACGATCGTCGCCCAGGGCACCAAGGAGGAGCTGCTCACCACCCGCGGCGCCTACGTCCGGGCCGCCGACCCCGCGGCGCTGCACGAGGCGCTGACCCGCGCCGGCACCTCCGTGGCCCCGGCCGGCGACGGTGTCCGCACCGAGGCGGAGCCCGCCGAGGTCGGCCGGATCGCGCAGCAGGCCGGCATCGCGCTGGTCGAGCTGCGGCCGGCTGAGGGCGCCGGGCTCGAGGAGATGTTCCTCGAGCTCACCGCGGAGACCCAGCGTGACGGGTCGGGGTCGTTCGGCCCACCGCCGGGCGCTCCCGGCCAGCCCACCCCCCCGACCCCCCAGCAAGGAGCCAACGCATGAGCACCGCCACCGTCCCCGCCTCGATCGATCTCTCCGGCACCCCGCGGATCGGTTTCGGCACCCTGCTGCGGGTCGAGCTGCGCAAGTTCTTCGACACCCGAGCCAGCCGGTGGCTGCTGATCGCGATCGCGCTGATCACCGCCGCCATCGTGGTGATCTTCTTCCTCGCCGCCGACACCCGGGACCGCACGTTCGCCAACTTCATCAACGCCGCCGGCGGCCTGCAGAGCTACCTGCTCCCGGTGCTCGGCATCATGCTGGTCACCAGCGAGTGGACCCAGCGCACGGCGCTGACCACCTTCACCCTGGTCCCCAGCCGGAGCCAGGTGATCTTCGCCAAGGTCGTGGCCAGCGTGCTGGTCGGGATCGGCGCGGTGCTGCTCGCCTTCGTGGTGGCCGGCATCGGTACTGCGCTCGGCGGGGCCGACCAGGCCTGGACCGGGATCGGCGTGGACGACCTGGCCAAGTTCGGGCTCCTGGAGACCCTGGGCGTGCTCGAGGGCCTCGCGTTCGGCCTGCTGTTCCTGAACTCCGCCGCGGCCATCGTCACCTACCTGGTGCTGCCCATCGCGTTCAGCATCGTGGCCAACGTGTGGGGCGCGCTGAGCAAGGCGGCCCCGTGGATCGACCTCGGCACGGCCCAGACCCCGTTCCAGGTCGGTGACAGCGTGAGCGGCACCGAGTGGGCGCACCTCGCCTCGGCGTCGGCGATCTGGGTGCTGCTGCCCTTCGTGCTCGGGCTGGTGCGGGTGCTGCGCGCCGAGGTGAAGTAGCCGCCGCCGTACCAACGCCCGTTTTCCATGGTGCCATGGTGAACTGTTGCTCCCCACGGGTCGCGACCCATGGGCAGCATCAGTTCTCCTGCATACCCTGGTGATCTGCAGGGCAGGGTGCGGGATGACGACCGCCCGACTGGTGTTCCCGCACCAGCTGTTCCTCGAGCACCTCGACGTCGAGGCCGGGACGCTGGTCGTGCTGGTCGAGCCGGACCTGTTCTTCCGGCAGTTCCGGTTCCACCTCCACAAGCTGGTGCTCCACCGCGCCTCGATGAGGCACTTCGAGGAGCGGTTGGCCGGGGCCGGCCACGCCACGGCGTACGTCGAGACATCGGGGCAGGCGACCGGTCACGACCGGCTCCGCGAGCTCCTCGTGGACCGCGAGGTGACCCGGGTCGAGGTGTACGACGTCGTCGACGACTGGCTCGAGCGCGACACCCGGTTGGTCTTCGACGAGGCCGGCGTCGAGCTGGAGGTCCTCGAGACGCCGGCGTTCCTGACCTCGCGGGAGGAGATCGGCGAGACCTTCGACCGGGTCAAGCAGCCGCGGATGCAGCACTTCTACGAGCGCCAGCGGCGTCGGATGGACCTGTTGATGGACGGCGACCGGCCCGCCGGTGGACGCTGGTCGTTCGACATCGAGAACCGCAAGAAGCTCCCCCAGGGGACGCCGGTGCCGGAGCTGCGCTGGCCGCAGCGCACGACGTACGTCGAGGAGGCGATCGCCTGGGTGCGCGAGGAGTTCCCCGACCACCCCGGCGACCTGGACTCGTTCGTCTGGCCGACCACCCACGAGCAGGCCGAGGAGTGGCTGGAGGAGTTCCTCTCCGAGCGGTTCGCGACGTTCGGGCCCTACGAGGACGCGATCGTCGCCGACGAGCCGTGGCTGTTCCACTCCGCGATCAGCCCCGCCCTCAACACCGGTCTGCTCGACCCGCGGGTGGTCGTCGAGCGGGCCGTCGCGCACGCCGAGGAGCACGACGTCGAGCTGGCGAGCGTCGAGGGGTTCGTCCGGCAGGTGATCGGCTGGCGGGAGTACATGCGCGCGTCGTACGTCGTGCACGGCCGCGCCATGCGCACCCGCAACCTGCTCGGGCTGACCCGCGAGCTCGGACCGTCCTGGTACGACGGCACCACCGGCCTCGACCCCGTCGACACCGTCGTTCGGCGCGTGAACCAGCGCGGCTGGTGCCACCACATCGAGCGGCTGATGGTGCTCGGCAACGCGATGCTGCTGCTGCGGATCGACCCCGACGAGGTCTACGAGTTCTTCATGACCTTGTTCATCGACGCCTACGACTGGGTGATGGTGCCCAACGTCTACGCGATGAGCCAGTTCGCGGCCGGCGAGCTGATCACCACCAAGCCCTACGTCAGCGGATCGAACTACCTGCGCAAGATGAGCGACTTCCCGACCGGCGACTGGGCGCAGGCCTGGGACGCGCTGTACTGGCAGTTCGTCGCCGACCACCGCGATGGCTTCGCCGCCAACCCGCGCAGCCGCTTCGCGGTGCAGACGCTCGACCGGATGGACAGCGGCCGGTGGCGGACGCTGGCCGCCGAGGCGCAGCGCTGGCTAGGTGCCTGAGGGGATCGGACCCTCGTAGACCTCGTCGGTGGGCGCCAGCGCCCGGAGCACGCAGAGCTCGTTGCCGTCGGGGTCGCGCAGGACGGTGAAGGAGGCGTCGGCGGGCTGACCCACGTCGGCGTGGGTGGCGCCCAGCGTGACCAGCCGCTCGACCTCGGCGGACTGGTCGTCGGGCCGCAGGTCGAGGTGCAACCGGTTCTTCCCGGTCTTTCCCTCCGGCACCTTGAGGAACAAGATGTCCGGGCTGACGCCGTCCTCGGGGCTGCCCTCCGGCGGCTCGAGGACCACCTCGTCGTCATCGTCGAGGGTGCGCCGCCAGCCGAGCGCCTCCTGCCAGAAGGCGGCGGCCCGTCGCGGGTCCTGGGAGTCGACGCAGATGCACTGCCAGCGAAGGGTCATCCGTCGAACCTCGCACCCGTGGCTCCGCCCCGGCAACTGGTTTGCGATGCTCCGGGGATGGACGTGCTGCGCACCCCCGAGGACCGCTTCGCCGACCTGCCCGGGTTCGACCTCCCGCCGGCGTACGCCGAGGTCGCCGATCCCGACCGTCCGGGCACCGGCACGCTGCGGATGGCGTACGTCGACGTCGGCCCCGCCGACGGACCCGTCGCCTTGCTGCTGCACGGGGAGCCCAGTTGGTCGTTCCTCTACCGCGACGTCATCCGGATGCTCGTGGGCGCCGGCGTCCGCTGCGTCGCCCCCGACCTGGTCGGCTTCGGCCGCTCGGACAAGCCGACGCGCGTCGAGGACCACTCCTACGCACGCCACCTCGAGTGGGTGCGCGAGCTCGTCCTCGACGTCCTCGACCTCCGCGACGTGACGCTCGTCGGCCAGGACTGGGGAGGTCTGCTCGGCCTGCGCCTGGTCGCCGAGCATCCCGACCGGTTCGCGCGGGTGGTCGCGTCGAACACCGGGCTGCCCACCGGCGACCACGGGATGCCCGAGGTGTGGTGGCAGTTCCGCCGCGCCGTGGAGCGGGCCGAGGTCCTCGACGTGGGGCGGCTGGTGGCGTCCGGCTGTGCGCGACCGGTGGCCGAGGCGGTCCGGGCGGCGTACGACGCGCCGTACCCGGAGGAGAGCTTCAAGGCCGGGCCCCGGGCGATGCCGCTGCTGGTGCCCACCGCGCCCGACGACCCGCAGACGCCGGCGAACCGGGCCGCCTGGACGACCCTGACCACGCTGGACCTGCCGTTCCTGGTGGCCTTCGGGGACTCCGACCCGATCACCCGGGACATCGGCCCGATCCTGCAGCGGGCGATGAGAGGGGCCGCGGGGCTTGACCACCCGGTGCTCGCCGATGCCGGGCACTTCCTGCAGGAGGACGTCGGCGAGGAGCTCGGTCGGGTGGTCGCCGCGTTCATGCGGAGCGCGGTGGTGTGAGCTGCGACACCGACGGGTAGGGCTGGTGGTTGGTGACTACCATCACCCCAGTTCCTGCTTCGGATCTCGGAGGTCCGGATGGCCGACGCACACCCTTCGGGCACTACCCCGCTTACCGCCGACCAGCGCAACGCGTTCACCGCTGCGCTGCTGGGCTGGACGATGGACGCCTTCGACTACTTCATCGTCGTGCTGGTCTACGCCGACATCGCCACCGACTTCGGCACCTCGAAGGAGAAGGTGGCGTTCCTGACCACCGCGACGCTGCTGATGCGGCCCGTCGGGGCGCTGGTCTTCGGGCTGTGGGCCGACCGCGTCGGTCGGCGGCTGCCGCTGATCGTCGACGTGCTGCTCTACTCCACCGTCGGGTTCTTGTGCGCGTTCGCACCGAACCTCACCGTGCTCCTCGTGCTCCGGTTGGTCTACGGCATCGGCATGGGTGGCGAGTGGGGTCTGGGCGCCGCGCTCGCCATGGAGAAGATCCCCACCGAGCGGCGCGGGTTCTTCTCCGGGCTGCTCCAGGAGGGGTACTCCTTCGGCTACCTGCTCGCGGCGGTCGCCTACCTGCTGGTCAGCGAGGTGTTCGGGCTGTCGTGGCGGTGGCTGTTCGCGCTGTCGATCATCCCGGCCCTGATCAGCCTGCTGATCCGCTCGCGGGTGGAGGAGTCGCAGGCCTGGAAGGAGAGCCGCGAGACGATGTCGGTGACCCAGACCAGCTTCAAGGACGTGTTCCTGAACGCGAAGGTGCTGCGCCGGTTCGCCTACCTGATCGTGCTGATGACGGCGTTCAACTGGATGAGCCACGGCACCCAGGACGTCTACCCCACCTTCCTCAAGGCCACCGACCACGGCGGGGCTGGGCTCTCGGAGTCGACCGCCCTGGTGATCGCCGTCATCTACAACGTCGGCGCGATCGCCGGCGGATTGTTCTTCGGCACCCAGTCCGAGCGGTTCGGGCGCCGGCGCACGATCGCGTTCTGCGCCGTCCTCGGGCTGCCGATCGTGCCGTTGTTCGCGCTGTCGTCGACCGCGGCGTGGCTGTGCCTGGGATCGTTCCTGATGCAGGTGATGGTGCAGGGCGCCTGGGGTGTGATCCCGGCGCACCTGACCGAGATGTCGCCCGACGCGGTGCGAGGCTTCTACCCGGGCGTGACCTACCAGCTCGGGAACGTCTTCGCCGCGCTGAACCTGCCGTTGCAGGAGCACCTGGCCGAGACCCACAGCTACCCGTTCGCGCTGAGCGTGACCATCATCCCGGTGCTGCTCGTGGTGGCGGTCGTCGTGCTGCTGGGCAAGGAGGCCAAGGGCGTCGAGTTCGGCAAGGCACCGGGGGAGGCCAGGGCGACCGCCTGACCGGGCTGTCGGGTGGCCGATCCCGACGGGCCGGCCGCGGTGTGGCCGATCCCGACAGGTCGCGTCGGCGTGTCGGTGCCGCCATCGGCCACTTTCGGGCGAGGAGTACGCCGACGCCGCTCACCGCGGCTCGAGGTGCACCAGCTCGTGATCGGTCCAGTCGACGTGGCTGCGGCCGACCTCTCGCCACCCGAGTGCCGCGTAGAAGGGCAGCGGCCCCCCGGGACGGTCCACCGCCTCGAGGACGAGGCTCCACCCCGTGTCTCGCGCGGCGTCGGCGGCTGTGCGCAGGAGCGCCGAGCCGATGCCCGCTCGTGCGTGATCGGGGTCGACGTACAACCTCTCGACGGCGGCCGTCCGGTTCGCCCGTCGGTGCAGCGCGACGTGACCGACGATCCCGCCCTCGAGCTCTGCGACCCAGGCCTGGTGAGATCCACGGACCTCGACGATCTCGCCGGGGGCGACCTCCGCTGACCAGGCGAGCACGTCGCCTCGGATCCAGGCGACCGGGTCCTCGGGGAGGTTCACGGGGTAGCCGGTGGCGTCGCGGACCCGCAACAGGAGCGCGGCGCAGACTTGGAGGTCGGCGTCCTCGCGCCGGCGTACCCTCACCCGACGAAGGCGCAGAACTCGTTGCCCACGGGGTCGGCGAGCACCGTCCATGGGCGGTCCTCAGCGGTGTGCAGCACAGTCGCGCCGGCTCCGAGGAGTAGGTCGAGGTCGGGTGTCGTGACGTCGAGGTGCACCCGGTTCTTGGCGGTCTTGGGTTCCGGCACGGGTCCGAAGACGAGGTAGTCGAACGGCGCGCCGGGCACCTCCGCCAGCGCGACGCCGTCCTCGTCCTCCTCAAGGGTGGCGCCGAGGACGTCACCCCACCAGGCCGCGACCCGCAGCGCCTCGCCGGACTCCGGTGGGCAGTCGACGACGATCTCGTAGAGCCGGTGATCGATCGCGCCCTCGCGCACGAACGCGCACAGCTCCCCGCCCTCGGGATCGGTCAGCACCGTCCACCGCAGCGTGTCGTCGAGGACCGTCGCCCCCAGGGCCCGCAACTCGTCGACGGAGGGGACGTTGAGGTCGAGGTGCACGCGCTGCTTGACGGTCCGGGGCTCGGGGACCGCGTTCACCCAGATGGTGTGCTGGGGCGTCGGCCCGAGCAACTTCACGTCACCGGCAGAGCCGGGGCCCGCGTCGTGCAGCTCGAGCCCCAGGGCACCGGCCCAGAATCGGCCGAGCACCGCGGGATCGACAGCGTCGATGCACAGGTCCTTGTACGTCGCCAGCGGCATCCCGCCAGCCTAGTCGGAGCGCCGCCCACCGCTTCGCCGCTCACAGATCGGGCACCAGGTGAACGACCGCTAACCTGAGCAGATGAGGACCGCGCCGGAGGCACCGTCGCGCCGCGAGCAGATCCTGGCCACGGCGGCGACGCTGTTCGCCGAGCGGGGCTTCCACGGGGTGTCGGTCGCCGACATCGGTGCGGCCTGTGGCGTCTCCGGACCCGCTCTCTACAAGCACTTCCCGTCGAAGGACGCGCTACTCGCGGAGATGCTCGTCGACATCAGCGAGGAGCTGCTGGCCGTCGGGCGCGCTCGTGCCGAGGCAGCTGACGACGCCGCAGGTGCGCTGCGCGCGCTGGTCGCCTGGCACGTCGAGTTCGCCCTGCAGTACCAGCCGCTCATCGTCGTCCAGGACCGCGACTGGGCGTCGCTGCCGCCGATGGCCCGGGAGCGGGTCCGTGCCCTGCAGCGGTCGTACGTCGAGCTCTGGGCGGCATGGATCCTCCAGTTGCACCCCGTGCTCGATCGCCAGCGTGCACGCGCGATGGCCCACGCCGCCTTCGGGCTGCTCAACTCCACCCCGCACAGCGCCGTGCTGCCTGAGTCCGACATGGCGACGTTGCTGACCGAGATGGCCGGCGCGGCCCTCGGCCTGCGCTGAGGCGTCCCTTCGCGCGCTCTCACACCCGCTGAGGCGTCCCTTCGTGCGCTCCCACGGACGGGAACGGGCACGTAGTGCGCGACGGGACGCCTCGGTTAGGTCAGGAAGAGACGCCTGGGTGGGGGCTGGGACGCAGGAAGGGACGCCTGGGTGGGGGCTGGGACGCAGGAAGGGACGCCTGGGTGGGGGCTGGGACGCAGGAAGGGACGCCTCGGCGGGGAGTCAGGCGAGGAAGGCGGCGATGCGGTCGTGGTAGCCGGGGGGCTCGAGCAGGAACGAGTCGTGGCCCCACGGCGAGGGGATCTCGACGTGCTCGCTGCGGACCCCGGCCGCATCGAGCTCGGCGTTCAGGCGGGCCGAGTGCGGGGTCGGGAACCGCCAGTCGGAGTCGAAGGACAGCACCAGGAACTCCGTGGTGCCGGCGGCGATCCGGCCCGCGGCGGTCGGGTCGGAGAAGGGGTCGAAGTAGTCCATCACCCGGGTGAGGTACAGGTAGCTCAGCGCGTCGAAGCGGGCGAGGAACACCTCCGCCTGGTGGTCCAGGTAGGACTCGACCTCGAAGTGGGTGCCGAGCCGCGGCGGCCCGTCGTCGCGGCGCCGCCGGCCGAACTTGGCCTCCAGCGACTGCTCAGACAGGTAGGTGACGTGGGCGAGCATCCGGGCCACCGAGAGCCCGGTGGCCGGTCCCCGGCCGGTGTAGTCGCCGTCCGCGAACCCGGGGTCGCGCATGATCGCGGTGCGGGCCACCGTCGAGAACGCGATGTTCTCCGCGGTCAGCCGCGAGGACGCCGCCACCAGCACGGCGCGATCGAGCTGGTCGGGGGCGTCGAGCGCCCACTGCAGGACCTGCATCCCGCCCAGCGACCCGCCGATCGCCGCGTGCACCCGCTCGATGCCGAGGCGGTCCAGCAGCTGCCGGTGCACGGCGACGAGGTCCGTCATCGCGAGCAGCGGGAAGGACAGCCCGTAGCGCCGCCCGGTCGCGGGATCGGTCGAGCGCGGGCCGGTGGTGCCCTGGCAGCCGCCGAGCAGGTTGCTGCAGACCACGAAGAACCGGTCGGTGTCCACGGCGCGGCCCGGCCCGACCAGGTTGTCCCACCAGCCGGGGCGGGACGGG
>Ga0210040_10004033_pt1 | contig 19423 bp, 22 predicted proteins | sample CryGeyCG12114_NA_FD_185462 | JGI IMG/M metagenome (GOLD analysis project Ga0210040, IMG submission 185462) | Groundwater microbial communities from aquifer - Crystal Geyser CG19_WC_8/21/14_NA (SPAdes) (version 2) | ecosystem: Environmental > Aquatic > Deep subsurface > Groundwater | place: USA...
ACAGGCCTCCGCCGCGAACCTGGCCGCCTCCGCCCGCGCCAGACCCTCCAACGCGGCCAACCCCACCGCCGAAGCCGAGTCCAACAACGCCGCCTGCATGAGAGGAACCTACCGGCGCCCTACGACAGAACAGCAGGTCAGCAGCCAGAAGTGGACGACTCCGCCAGAGGTGCGCAAGGGCGTGGAGCGAGGCAGCAACGGGCTCAGCCGCCGGGACCGGAGACGGCCCGGCAACGCCGGCCCGCCCCCTCAGCCCACCCGGCTCCGCCGCAGCCACCACAGCCCCAGCACCGGCAGCACGAGCGGCACGTAGCCGTAGCCCGACCCGTACCCCGACCACACGGTCTGGTCCGGGAAGGCCGCGCGGTCGGCGTACGACAGGGTGCCGACGACGAGCACCCCCACCAGCTCCACGAGCACCGCCCCGAGGGCGACCCGGCGCGCCGAGCGCAGCAGCGCGACGGTCGCCACCACGTACACGACGGCCGCCAGCGCGGACAGCAGGTACGCCACCGGCGCCTCGGAGAACTGCGTGGCCAGCTGGAGGCCGGCCCGCGCGGAGGCGGCCAGCGCGAACACCGCGTACACCGCCGTCAGCGGGCGGCCCGGCCCGCTGCTCAGCCCCACGTCGCCCCCAGCCGCAGCTCCACGACCGCCACCACCAGGCACGCGATCGCCAGCACCAGCGAGCCCCACCGCGTCCGCTCCTCCACCGCGAGCGCGAAGCCGCCGGGCAGCAGCAGCAGCGACAGCACGACGTAGCCGGCGAACGCACCCTTCTCCGCCGGCCGCTCGCCGCCCGACAGCCGGTACAGGACGTACGCCAGCTGCCCGAGCAGGACGAGCTGCAGCCCGAGCAGGGCCTGGAGCTGGAGCTTCCCCGGCGCCAGCCCCCGCGCCGCCGCGACCAGGCTCAGCAGCCCCACGAGCACGGCCACGGCGGTCACCGCGGTGACCAGCGCGGGACTCATGCCCGCCATCCTGCTGCAGACCTACGGCGCGCTCACCCGGACGTACGCCGGTGGCACCGACTCCACCAGCCACACCCCGTTGTCGGACCGGGAGAAGACCGCCCCGCTCGCCGCCAGCCCCGCCGCGTCCACCTCGAGGACCGTCGCGGGCCCCCGACGCGCGCCGACCGCCCGTGCGGTCGCCGCGTCCGGCGACAGGTGCACCGCGTGCCGGCTCCCCCGCCGCAGCCCCTCGCGCAGGATCGCGTCGACGGACCGCGTGGCGGTCCCGTGGAACAGCACCGCCGGCGGCTGGACCGCCGCCAGCCCGAGCTCCACCCGTACGGAGTGGCCCTGCGACGCGCGGATCCGCCGGCCCGCCGGGTCGTACGCGAACCGCTGCTTGTCGTTGCGGGCGACCACCTCGTCGAGCCGGGCACGACTGAGCCGCAGGCCGGACCGTGCCAGCGCGCGGAGGAGCGCGTCGACCTCGACCCAGCCTGCGGCGTCGAGCACGACCCCGACGCTGCCGGGGTCGTGCCGCAGGACGTACGACAGCCGCTTGCTGATGCGGCGGTCGTCCACGCCGGCAGTGTCTACTGCAGGAGCTTGTTGCCCTTGGTGACCCGGGCCCACAGGTCGCCCAGGCCGTACGCCCGGCCGGCGCCGACGGCGGCCAGCGCGAGCCCGGCCAGCGCGTAGACGATGTGGTAGTCGACGAAGGGGTTGGACGAGCCGGTGGCCTCGCCGGCGCTCGACATCTTGGCCAGCGGCCACTCCGCCGCCCACATCATCAGCATCATCACCGCGCCGCAGACGGCGGTGAAGCGCATGGCGATCCCGAGGATGAGCGCGAGACCGATGCCGAGCAGGCCGAGCATGAACAGCCCGTTGGCCCACCAGGTGCCGGCGATGGTGTGGAAGAAGCCCTCGAACGGCCCGACCGCGACGGCGCTCAGGAAGCCCTTGGTCGGGCTGCCGCCGTTGATCCAGGCGCGTGCGGACGGGGTCGAGTAGCCGAGGCCGAACAGCTTGTCGAGGAACGCCCACAGGAACACGAAGCCGAGGGCGACCCGGGTGAGCGCGAGCAGGGCCTTCGTCCCACTGCCCCACGAGCTGCGGGCCTGGTCGTTGGAGACGGTTCCCGCGCCGGTGACGCGGGTGGAGCCTTCGGGAGAGAGCTGGGTGGTGGTCATGACGTCCTCAGAGAGGTTCGGGTGGAACGCCTGCGACGATCCGCCTCCGGAGCCCTCCGCACCCGTGCCGGAGGTCCCGACCCGGGCGGGACCTCCGGCTGCCCACGACCTACCGCTGCCCCACGACCTACCGCTGTCCCACGCCCTACCGCTGCTCGGCCAGCCAGCCCGCGGCCTCGACCGCCCAGTACGTCAGCACCGTCCCGGCGCCCGCCCGCTTGATCCCCGTCAGCTGCTCGAGGATGATCCGTCGCCGGTCGATCCAGCCCTGCGCGGCGGCGGCCTCGACCATCGCGTACTCCCCGCTGACCTGGTACGCGGCGACCGGCACGTCGACGGCCTCGCTCACCGCGCGCACCACGTCGAGGTACGCGCCGGCCGGCTTGACCATGACGGCGTCGGCGCCCTCGGCGATGTCGATCAGCGCCTCGCGCACGCCCTCGTCCGCCGCCCGGGCGCCGTCCTGCTGGTAGCCGGCGCGATCGCCGAACTGCGGCGCGCACTCCGCGGCGTCCCGGAACGGGCCGTAGAAGGCGGACGCATACTTGGTCGAGTACGACCACACCGGGAGCGCGGAGAAGCCGGCGCCGTCGAGCGCCATGCGGATCGCGGCGACCTGGCCGTCCATCATCCCGCTGGGCGCGACGACGTGCGTACCGGCCCGGGCCTGCGCGACGGCGACCGAGGCGTAGCGCTCGAGCGTCGCGTCGTTGTCCACGTCGCCGTCGTCGGTGAGCAGGCCGCAGTGCCCGTGATCGGTGTACTCGTCCAGGCACAGGTCACTCATCAGCACGGTGGCGTCCCCGACCTCGGCGGCCAGGTCGGCCAGCGCCAGCTGCACGATGCCGTCCGGGTCGTCGGCGCCGCTGCCGCGCGCGTCCTTGTCCTGCGGGATCCCGAACAGGATCAGCCCGCCGATCCCGGCCTGCACGGCCTCGACGGCGGCCTTCTTCAGCGACTCGCGGGTGTGCTGCACCACGCCCGGCATCGACGCGATCGGCGCCGGCTCGGCGATGCCCTGTTTGACGAACACCGGCAGCACCAGGTCGGCCGGCGCCACCCGCACGTCGGCCACCAGCCGCCGCAGCGCCGGGGTGCGCCGCAGCCGCCGCGGCCGCACCGGCCCGGTCACGTGCGCCGTGCCTTCCTGCGCCGGGCCGCGCCCGGGAGCTCCAGGCCCTGCGCGCGCCGCTCGAGGGCGTGCTCGGCCAGCGCCTCGACCAGCGTCGCCACGTCCGGCTTCTCGGCCAGCACGTCGACGCGCAGCCCGAGCTCCTCCGCGGTGGCCTTGGTCTGCGGGCCGATGCAGGCCAGCACGGTGCTCTCGTGCGGCTTGCCGGCGATCCCGACCAGGTTGCGGACCGTGGAGGACGAGGTGAACAGCACCGCGTCGAACCCGCCGCCCTTGAGCGCCTCGCGGGTCTCGGCGGGCGGCGGCGCGGCCCGCACGGTGCGGTAGGCGGTGACGTCGTCGACGGCCCACCCGAGCTCCTGCAGCCCGGCGAGCAGGACGTCGGTGGCGATGTCGGCGCGGGGCAGGAACACCCGGTCCATCGGGTCGAACACCTCGTCGTACGGCGCCCACTCGGCGAGCAGGCCCTCGCTGGACTGCTGCCCCGTCGGGACCAGGTCCGGGCGGATGCCGAAGTCGACGAGCGCCTGGGCGGTGGTGTCGCCGACCGCCGCGACCTTCACGCCCGCGAACGCGCGCGCGTCCAGCCCGAACTCCTCGAGCTTCTCCCGCACGGCCTTGACGGCGTTGGTGGAGGTGAACGCGACCCACAGGTAGCGCCCGGTCACCAGCCCCTTGACCGCACGCTCCATCGGCGCGGGCGTGCGGGGCGGCTCGACGGCGATCGTCGGGACCTCGACGGGGATCGCGCCGTGGGTGCGCAGCTGCTGGGACAGCGCGCCGGCCTGGTCGCGGGTGCGGGGGACGAGGACCTTCCAGCCGTACAGCGCCCGGCTCTCGAACCAGCCCAGCCGGCCGGCCTTCTTGGCCGCGTCGCCCACGACGAGCACCGTCTCGCCGGTCAGCTTCGCGGCGGCCACGTCGGCCTCCAGGGCGTCCAGCGTGGTCAGGACGGTGTGCTGCTCGGCGGTGGTCCCTCCCGCGGTCACGGCGACCGCGCTGTCGGCCTTGCGGCCGTGCTCGACCAGCGCGCTCGCGGCCTTCGCGACGTCCTCGACGGGCAGCAGGAGCGTCAGGGTGCCGGGAGCCGTCGCGAGGGCGCGCCAGTCCAGCCGGTCGCTCATCCGGGCGACCGTGCTCGGCATGCTCACGGGCACGCCCGCGTAGCCGGGTACCGCCACGGAGGCCGGGACGCCCGGCACGACCTCGAGGCGCTGCTTGCCGCGCGCCACCGCCTCGGCGTCCTTGCCGCCCTCCTCGGAGCTGAACGCGTCGCCGGGCAGCAGGCGGACGACGTTGCGGCCCTCCTTGGCGGCGGCCACCAGCTGCGCGCCCACCGCGTCGCCGGGTGCGGTGACGACGACCTCGGCCCCGGGGCGGGCGAGCGCCAGCACGCCGTCGGCCACCCGCACGTCGGCCACCACCAGGTCGGCGCGGCCCAGCAGGTCCGCCGCGCGCAGGGCGAGCAGGCCGGGGTCGCCGGTGCCGGCCCCGACCAGGGCGACCGAGCCCGCGGGCCGCTTCTTCTTGCTGCTCGTCGTCGTCACGTTCGTTCTCCCATCAGGTCCGCCGCGCCGAGGTCGAGCAGCTCGGCGGCGAGCCGGCGTCCCACCTCCGGCGCGTCGGACGTCGGTCCGGTCGCCGAGAGGCGCACCAGCTCACTGCCATCCACGGCGGCCACCAGGCCGCGCAGGTAGACCTCGGGGCCGTCGTCGCCCTCGGCGACCTCGGCCAGCCCCGCGACCGGCGCGGAGCAGCCGGCCTCGAGCGCCCCCAGCAGGGCGCGCTCCGCGGCGACCGTCGTCCGGGTGGTCGCGTCGTCGAGCTGCGCCAGCAGCTCGACGAGCCCGGCGTCGTCGCCCCGGCACTCCACCGCGAGCGCGCCCTGGGCGGGCGCGGGCAGCATCTGCAGCGGGTCGAGCACCTCGGTCGCCTCGTCCAGCCGGCCGAGCCGGGCGAGGCCCGCGCGGGCCAGGACCACCGCGTCGAGCGCGCCCTCGCGCACGAAGCCGATCCGGGTGTCGACGTTGCCGCGCACCGGCTCGACGACGTGCCCGAGCCCGAGCGCGCGCAGCTGGGCCATGCGCCGCGGCGCGCCCGTGCCGATGCGCGCCCCGGCGGGCAGCTCGCCGAGCGTGAGGCCGCCGCGGGCGACGAGCACGTCGCGCGGGTCCTCCCGGGCGGGCACCGCCCCGATGACCAGCCCCGGCGCGGGCGCGGTGGGCAGGTCCTTGAACGAGTGCACGGCCAGGTCGACGGTCCCGGCGAGCAGCGCGTCGCGCAGCGCGGTCACGAACACCCCGGTGCCGCCCAGCTGGCTGATCGCGGCCTTCCACACGTCGCCCGTCGTCTGCACCGGGACGAGCTCGACCTCGTGGCCGAGCGCCGTCAGGGCCGCGGCGACGTGGCCGGACTGGGTGAGCGCGAGCGCGCTGCCGCGGGTGCCGAGCCGGAGTGCGCTCATGCCGGCGGCGCGGGGGTGCCGGTCCCCGGGTCCGCCTCGACCTCGACCGGCCCGGTGCCGACGGCGGCCGGTGCGGCCCGGTCCAGCCCGAACAGCTCGCGCAGGGCCTCGGCGTACGAGGCGGCCGCCGGGGCCTCGGCGAGCTCCTTCACGCGCACGGTCGGGGTGTGCAGCAGCGTCCCGACGACGCGGCGCACCGTGGACGCCAGCTCCGCGCGGGTGCGGGCGTCGAGGTCGGGCAGCCGCCCGTCCAGGCGCTGGAGCTCGGCCTCGACGACCTCCTGCGCGCGGCTGCGCAGGGCGACGACGGTGGGCCCGACCCGGCTGGCGCGCTGCCACGCGCAGAACGTGCCGACCTCCTCGGCCACCAGGGCGCGCGCGGCCTCGACCTCGGCGCCGGCGGTGCTGTCCTCCAGGACCTGCTGGAGCGTCTCGAGGTCGACGACCGTGACGCCGGGCAGCGCCCGCACGGCCGGGTCGACGTCGCGCGGCAGCGCCAGGTCCAGGAAGGCGATCGGTCGCCCGCCGCGGGCCTGCACCGCCCGCTCCACGACGTCGGTGGCCACGACGATGCCGGTCGCCCCGGTGCTGGACACCACGATGTCGGCCTTCTCCAGGGCGATCTCGAGCTCGTCGAGCCCGACGCCGACGCCCTCGAGCGAGGTGGCCAGGCGGTGCGCGTTGGCCGCGGTGCGGTTGGCCACGGTGATCCCGCCGACGCCCGCGCGGCGCAGGGTGCTGCCGGCCAGCGCGCCCATCGAGCCCGCGCCGATGACCAGCACCTCCCGGCCGTCGAGCGGGCCGACCGCGGCGACGGCGCGCTCCAGCCCGACGCTGACCAGGGAGCGCCCGGCCTCGTCGATCCCGGTCTCGGCGTGCGCGCGCTTGCCGACGCGCAGCGCCGACTGGAACAGCTCGTGCAGGGTGCGGCCGGCCCCGTCGCTCGCGGCGTACGCGCGCCGCAGCTGGCCGAGGATCTGCGACTCGCCGATCACCATCGAGTCCAGCCCGCAGGCCACCTGGAACAGGTGCTGGACCGCCTGGCCCTCCCAGTGCACGTACAGGTGCTCCTGGAGCCGCTCCAGCGGGATCCCCGACGCGCGGGCGAGCAGGTCGCTCACGGCGTCCAGGCCGGCGTGGAAGGCGTCGGTGTCGGCGTAGACCTCGACGCGGTTGCAGGTGGCGACGACGACGGCCTCGGTGACCGCGCCCGCGGCCAGCTCGTCCAGGACCTGCCCGGTCGCGTGCAGCCCCGCGGTGACCTGCTCGAGAAGGGAGACCGGCGCGCTGCGGTGGGAGACGCCGACGACGAGCACGCTCACGCGCTGACCCCCTGCTCGGGGACCAGGCCGGCGGCGCTCAGCACGCGCCGGTTCTGGTGGAACGACAGGATCTGCAGCTCGACGGACAGGTCGACCTTGCGCACGTCGACGCCGTCCGGGACCTGCAGCACGACCGGCGCGAAGTTCAGGATGCTGGTGACCCCGGCGGCGACGAGCCGGTCACAGACCTGCTGCGCGGAGCCGCCGGGGGTGGCGATCACGCCGATGCTCACGCCGGTCTCGCGGACCACGGCGTCGAGGTCGTCGAACGGCCGGACCCGCTGGCCGGCGATCGGCTCCCCGACCCGCTCGGGGTCGCTGTCGAGCAGCGCGGCGATGCGGAAGCCGCGCGAGGTGAAGCCGCCGTACCCGGCGAGCGCGTGCCCGAGGTTGCCGACCCCGACGAGCACGACCGACCAGCCCTGGGTCAGCCCGAGCTCGCGGCTGATGTGGAACACCAGCTCCTCGACCTGGTAGCCGACGCCGCGGGTGCCGTACGAGCCGAGGTGCGACAGGTCCTTGCGGACCTTCGCGCTGCCGCCGCCGACGAGCTGGGCGAGCGCCTCGGAGCTGATCGTCGTGGAGCCGCTCTCGGCGAGCACGTGCAGGGCGCGCAGGTACACCGGCAGCCGGGCGACGGTCGCCTCCGGGACGCCGGCGCGGCGCGGCCGGGCGGCCTCGCGAGCGCGGACCTGCTCGGTCATCGCGGCGGCTCCCAGGGGCACGGTCGCCGGAGAGCCCGGCGCGGGAGACGACGTTACGCGCTTGTGAACGTGCGCACAAAGTCGGTGAGCGGGCTCACAGCGCCTCGCTGCGGCGCGTCCCCCTCCCCGCGGGAGGGCCCGTCACCGCCCCCTGCCGAGCGCCAGGCGCAGCGCCCGCGGGTCGACCTGCCAGTAGGCGTGCTCCACCCCGTCCAGCAGCACCACGGGCACCTTGTCGCCGTACGCCTGCAGGTCCTGCGGCGAGGCGTCGACGTCCCGCTCGCGGTACGCGGCGCCGGCCCTGGCGGCCTCCCGCGCGACCAGCGGGGCGGCCTGCTCGCACAGGTGGCAGCCCGACCGGGTCACCAGGACGACCTCGCCGACGCGCGGCCTCCGACGGGTGAACACCGCGCAACCGTAGGCCGGGACGGGCCCGGATGCGTAGCCTGCCCGCCATGGCCGCCCGTCCGCCGTCCGACCCGTACTCGGTACCGGAGCCGGTCCCGGAGCCGGTCCCGGAGCCGCCGGCGGAGCCCGCGGTGCAGCCGTGGAGCGCCCGCCTCGCGGCCGGCGCCGGGGAGCCCCGCAGGGCCCGGCCGCCGCGCCGGCTGGGCGGGCTGCTGGTGGCGGTCCTGGGCAGCGCCGTGCTGCTCGCGGTCGGCGTGGGCTCGGCGGGGACGGCCTTCGCGAAGTCCCCTGCCGGCGAGATCGCCGTGGTGCGCAACGGCGGCCCCTTCGACGACAACAGCATCCGCGGGGTCATCGACCCGGGGTCGGGCCTGCAGTGGATCGGGCTGCGCTCGCAGGTCCACCGCTACCCGGCGCAGCAGCGCTTCTACACGATCACCGCCGAGGGCGACGGCGACCGGGCGGGCGTCGACGTGGAACGCACGCCGACCAGCGACGGGGTCGAGGTCGGTGTCGAGGGCACCATCTACTTCACGCTGGACCGCGACCACGCCGCGCTGCAGAGCTTCGACGACCGGTACGGCACGCGCACCTTCCTGTCCGCCGGCGGCGACCAGGTGCACGCCTGGGACGGCGACGAGGGCTGGTCGGCCTTCCTCGACCGGGTGGTGCGCCCGGTCATCGGCAACAACTTCCGCCAGCAGATCGGAGGCTTCCGGTGCGTCGAGCTGGTGTCGAGCTGCGCGCTGGTGCAGAACGCCGGCAGCAGCGCGCCGCCCGCTCCCCTGCCGGACGGCAGCTCGAGCAACGTCAACATCTCCCGGGTCCAGGACTCCCTGGAGCAGGCGCTGCAGGAGGACCTCGACAGCACGCTCGGCGGCGGCTTCATCACCGACATCCGCGTCAACCTGGTGCGCCTGACCCTGCCGCAGGACGTCCAGGAAGCGGTCGACCGCACGCTCGCCGCGTTCGCGCGGGTCAGCGAGGCGCAGGCCGAGGTGCAGCAGGCCAAGGCGCTCGCCCAGGCGAACCGGGAGAAGCAGCGGGGCTACTCCGACTGTCCCGCCTGCGCCACCATCGACCAGCTCAAGGCGATCCCGCCGACGGTCACGACCTTCGCGCCGGGCAGCGGCTTCGCGGTGTCCGGGAAGTAGCCGTGCGCGCCCTGCTGGAGGTCCTCGTGGCCCTCGTGGCCGTGACGCCGGTGGCGGCGTACCTGCTGCTCACCCGCCGGCCGTCCGGCCCGCTCACCGGGCGGCGCCGCGCGCAGGCGCTGGCCCGCTGCCGGTGGGAGGCGGCGCACGTGACGGCCGGCGAGCGCACGGTGGTGCTCGTGCGCCGGGCGCTGCCGACCGCGGACGGCGGCCTGGAGGTGCTGGAGAGCCGGCAGGTCGCGGTGGTCGGGCCGGACGAGGTCGACTACTCGGCCGCCCTGTCCGCCGCGGTGCTGGAGGCGCGGGTGCGGGCGGACGTGCTCAACACCCTGCAGGGCTGAGCCCCCCCGGACCCGGCCTCACTGCGCCTGACCGCGCAGCGTCCCCTTGCGCACCTTGCCGGTCGCGGTGTACGGCAGCGCCGCGACGAACTCGACCGCCGTCGGGCACTTGAAGCGGGCCAGCGAGCGGGCAGCGTGCGCGAGGACGTCGTCGACGGTCAGGGTGGCCCCCTCGCGCAGCACGACGAGGGCCTTCACCGACTCCCCGGTGTAGGGGTGCGGGATGCCCAGCACGGCCACCTCCTCGATGTCCGGGTGCGTCAGCAGCACCTGCTCGACCTCGCGCGGGTAGACGTTGAAGCCGCTGACCAGCACCAGCTCGCGGCGCCGGTCGACCAGGTGCAGGTCGCCCTCGGCGTCGGCGTACGCCACGTCGCCGGTCGCGAACCAGCCGTCGGCGTCCGGGCCTCCCGCACCGTCCGGCCAGTAGCCGGAGAACAGGTTGGCCCCGCGGACGACGACCTCGCCGATCTCGCCGTCGTCCACCACCGCGCCGGACGCGTCCAGCAGCCGCAGCTCGACCCCGGGGACCGGCCGGCCGATCGAGTCGGGCTGGGCGACCTCGCTGAGCAGGGTGGAGGTCAGCACCGGGGAGGTCTCGGTCAGGCCGTAGCCCTCGAACACGTGGTGCCCGGTCACGTCCAGCACCCGGTGCAGGACGTCCCCGGGCAGCGGCGCGGCCCCGGACAGCGCGAGCCGCACCGAGCTGAACGCGTCGCCCACGTCCGGCAGCATCGACCAGGCGACGTACATCGGCGGGGCGCCCACCACGCAGGTCACGCCCTCGCGGCGCAGCTCGCCCAGCGTCTCCACCGGGTCGAAGCGCTCGACCAGCACCCCCGTCGCGCCCTGGCGGGCGAGCATGCCGAGCACCGCGTTGAGGCCGTAGACGTGGAACAGCGGCAGGACGAGCAGCACCACGTCGTCGCGCTCCATGACCGGCGGCTCGATGGCGGCGCACTGGTCGAGGTTGGCCAGCAGCGCCCGGTGGCTGAGCATCGCGCCACGCGGCCGCCCCGAGGTCCCCGAGGTGTGCAGCAGCACCGCGAGGTCCTCGCCCCCGCTGCTGGGCGCGACCGGGCCGCCCGGCGCCGCCAGCAGGGACTCCAGCGACCGCGCGCCCGCGACCTCGTCCACCAGGTGCTGGGGGCCGGCCACCACCAGCTGCTCCGGGCCCGCCTCCCCCCGGTGCCCCGCGAGCACCTCGGCGCCCGCCGGCGTGGTCACCAGCACCTTCGCGCCGCTGTCGTCGAGGACGCCCCGCAGCTCCGGCGCGGTGTAGCCCGGGTTGACGGGCACGGCGACGAGCCCGGCGCGCAGGACCCCGAAGTACGCGACGGGGAAGTCCGGGGTGTTGCCCAGCTGCAGCGCCACCCGGTCACCCGTGTCCAGCCCCAGCGCGCGCAGCCCGCGCGCGGTCCGGTCGACCAGGTCGTCGACCTCCGCCCACGACAGCCGCCGGCGCGAGGAGGTGAAGGCGGGCTTGTGCGGATCGGCACGGGCCGCGCTCCGCACGAGGTCCGCCAGGTTGCCGCTCGAGCGGCTGCTGGTCCAGGACGGGGTCACGACGCAGGGACCTCCGGGTCGGCGGCCCTGCCCGGGCCGGAGCGGCAGTGTGACACGCCGCCTGACGGCGCGGTCCGGGTACGGCCCCGTCCGCGCCGCGGTGCGCCTACGATCGGCGCCCGCCGAGGGCGACGCCCCACCCCGCGCCGCCGGACCGTGCACCAGCCTCGCCGTGGAGGACCGATGGGCCCCCCGCTCCAGGACCCGACCGCCCCTCCCGGCCCGGGCCGGGAGGTCCCTGCGCGGCTGCGCCCACGCCGCTGAGCGAGCAGGGCGAGCAGCAGCGCGATCTGGTGCAGCGGGCGCAGGCCGGCGATCCGGAGGCGTTCGGGCTGCTGTACGACCGGTACCTGGACCAGGTCTACCGCTACGTCCTCTACCGGGTGGCGAGCCCGCAGCTGGCGGAGGACCTCACGAGCGAGACGTTCACCCGGGCGCTGCGGCGCATCGGCACCTTCCAGGAGCAGGGTCGCGACATCGGGGCCTGGTTCGTCACCATCGCTCGCAACCTGGTGGCCGACCACTACAAGAGCGCCCGCTACCGCCTGGAGCTCATGACCGACGACGTGACCCGCTCGGGCCAGGTGCCGCTCGCGGAGGGGCCCGAGCGGCAGGTCCTCGACGGCCTGACGAACGCCGTGCTGCTGGCCGCGGTGCGACAGCTCCGCCCGGACCAGCAGGAGTGCATCGTGCTGCGCTTCCTGCAGGGCCGGTCCGTCGCCGAGACCGCCCAGGTCATGGGCAGGAGCGACGGCGCCCTGAAGGCGCTGCAGCACCGCGCGGTCGGCGCTCTCGGCAAGCTGCTCCCCGCGGACACCGAGCTGTGAACAGCTGCCTGCAGGCCGTCACCTCGGGAACGCCCCACTCGTTGGACAGGACGACGACGACCGCACGCGGGGAGGAGCGCACGTGAACCCGTTCTCCTCGCGCGCCTCCGCCCGCGAGCTCGCCGCCCAGCTGGAGGGCACCGCCCAGCGCCCGCCGTCGCCGGAGACCGCACGCGCCGCGCTGCTGGTGGACCACCTCGTGCGGGCCGGGGGCGAGCTCGCGGCCGCCTCCGCGCCGCGGCCGGAGTTCCGCGACGCGCTGCGCACCCGGCTGCTCGCCGTCGCCGCCGTCCAGCCCCCCGCCGTCCCGTCCCCAGCCGTGCCCTCGTCTGAGGCAGCGCCTGAGCCCGTGGCTGCCCCGGCTCCTCCCGCCCGGCGGCGGCGCGCCCGCCGGGGGCCGCTGCTCGCCGGCGGGGTCGCCGCCGTCCTCGCGGTGTCCGGTGCCGGCGTCGCGACGAGCCGGTCGCTGCCCGGCGACCCGCTGTACGGCGCCAAGCGCACCTCCGAGCGCCTGCAGCTGCGGCTGGCCGGCGACCCCGCCGACCAGGGCCTGCGGCACCTGCAGCTGGCCACGAAGCGGCTGCGCGAGGTGGAGGCGCTCACCTACGGCCGGGGCCACGTGGCGCTGGGGCCGGCGGCAGCCGGCACGGTGGCGGCCGGCGCGCCGGTGCAGCCCGCTCTCGGAGCGCTCGCGGACATGGACGCCGAGGTCCGCACCGGCAGCTCCCTGCTCGTGGAGCAGTGGCGCAGGGACGGCCGGGACGCGGCGATGGTGGCCGTGCAGGGCTGGTCGCAGACCCAGTGGGACGAGCTCACGGCGCTCGTCCCCGCGCTGCCCGCGCCGGCCGGCGAGCGGGCGCAGAGCTCCCTGGACCTGCTGCTGCAGGTCCGCGACGAGGTGACCGGGCTGATCCGGTAGGACGGGCGGCTCGTGCAGGGCCGCGCCGTCCTAGGGTTGGCGCCCGCCCGTACGCCGTGGAGGTCCCCGTGACGCGCTCGCTGAGGAGGTCGCGCAGGGACGACGGCGTGGCCGCCGTCCTGGCCGGGGCGGCCTCCGCGGCCGTCGCGGAGGTGGAGGCCCCGGAGCAGAGCTCCCCCGACCCCACCGCCGCGGCGTTCTTCGACGTCGACAACACCATGATCCGCGGCGCCTCGATCTACTTCTTCGGCAAGGGGATGGCCGGCCGGGGCCTGGTCACCACCCGCGACCTGCTCGACTTCGGCTGGGAGCAGCTGCGCTTCCGGGTCAGCGGCAAGGAGGACATGGTCGCCGTCGCCGGCATCCGGGAGCGGGCCCTGGGCCTGGTCGCGGGCAAGAGCGTCGAGGACATCGTCCGGTACGGCGAGGAGATCTACGACGAGCTCATGGAGCAGCGGATCTGGTCGGGCACCCGGGCGCTCGCCCAGCAGCACCTCGACGCCGGGCAGCGGGTCTTCCTCGTCACCGCGACCCCGGTCGAGCTGGCCCGCATCATCAGCCGCCGCCTCGGGCTGACCGGCGCGCTGGGGACCGTGAGCGAGGTCGAGGACGGGCACTACACCGGCCGCCTGGTCGGCGAGCCGCTGCACGGCCCCGCCAAGGCCGAGGCGGTCCGCGCGCTCGCCGAGCTGGAGGGGCTCGACCTGGCCCGCTGCACCGCGTACAGCGACTCCTCCAACGACGTTCCGATGCTGTCGGCCGTCGGGCACGCCGTGGCGGTCAACCCGGACAGCGCGCTGCGCGAGCAGGCCCGGGCGCGCGGCTGGGACGTGCGGGACTTCCGCACCGGCCGCAAGGCCGCGCTCATCGGCGTCCCCGCCGCGGCGGGCATCGGCGCGGTCGCGGGCGGCGTGGTCGGCGCCCTGGCGCTGCTGCGCCGCTACCGCACCGAGTCCCTGCCGGACCGGCTGCGGCGGCACGCGCAGACGCTGCGCGCGCACCGCCCCGTGACGGGCTAGAAGAAGACCGACCGGCGCTGCATGAGCAGCGTGTAGAGCGTCGACTGGATCGTCTCGCGGACCTGGTCGGTGAGGTTGAAGACGAGCATCGGGTCCTCGGCCGCGGCCGCGCCGCCGAAGTGGCTCGTCTCGATCGGCTCGCCGAACTCGATGATCCACTTGCTGGGCAGCGGGACGACGCCGAGCGGGCCGAGCAGCGGGAACGTCGGCGTCACCGGCACGTACGGCAGGCCGAGCAGCCTGGCCAGGGTCGCGGCGTTGCCGATGATCGGGTAGATCTCCTCCGCGCCGACGATCGAGCACGGGATGATCGGGACCCCCGCACGCAGCGCCGCGGACACGAAGCCCCCGCGGCCGAAGCGCTGCAGCTTGTAGCGCTCGCGGTAGGGCTTGCCGATCCCCTTGAAGCCCTCCGGGAACACTCCGACGAGGTCGCCGCCCGTGAGCAGCCGCTCGGCGTCGGGGTTGCAGGCCAGCGTGTGGCCGGCCTTGCGGGCGAGCGGGGCGACGACGGGGAGCGTGAAGACCAGGTTGGCCCCGAGCAGCCGCAGGTGCCGGTGCGCGGGGTGGTGGTCCTTCAGCGCCAGCGTGGTCATCATCGCGTCGAGCGGGACCGTGCCGGAGTGGTTCGCGACGATGAGCGCGCCGCCGGTGTCGGGCACGTGGTCCAGCCCGCGCGTCTCCACCCGGAACCACCGCTCGTACAGCGGGCGCAGCGGGGGCAGCAGGACGTGCTCGGCGAGGTCGGGGTCGAAGCCGAAGTCGTCGATCGCGTAGTCGCCGGTGATGCGGCGGCGCAGGAAGGCGAGCCCGTGGGCCAGCCGCTGCTCCCAGTCCGCCCCCGGGGCGGCCTCCGGCGTCAGGTCGGGGGCCGGCTCGGGCTGCGCCCGGCGCGACTCGCGCGGCTCGAGCTGGAGGATCTTGGCTTCAGGCACCCACGGCTCCCGGGCTGGTCGTGCGTCGGCGGGCGAGCAGCTCGAGCCCGAGCTGCTCGGCCGACCTGCTCAGGTCGGCGACCACCCGGCGGGAGGTGCTGCCGGCGGCGAAGTCGGCGAAGGCCTCGGCGGTCGGGCGGGTGACGGGGCCGAACTCGCGGTGCAGCCGGCTGATGTCCGCCACCCGGCCGTGCTCCAGGTAGTGCCGCTGCTCGGGCGAGAAGTCCACCAGGGCGGTGCCGCGCAGCAGCCGGGCCACCAGGCTCACGGCCGGCGACGGGACGGGCAGCGCCGGACGGCCCATCCGGCGGATCGCCTGCGACAGCATGAGCACGCCCGCGCCGCCGACGTTGTAGATGCCCGCGTGGTCCTCGAGGGTCGCGCGCCGCAGCACCTCGATCGCGTCGTCCTCGTGGCACAGCTGCAGGCGCGGGTCGAAGCCCAGCACGGTCGGCACGACCGGCAGCGACAGGTAGCGCGTGATCGGGGTGTCGATCCGCGGGCCGATGAAGTTCGTGAAGCGGGCCAGCGTGAGCGTCACGTCGGGGCGGCGGCGGCCGAAGCCGCGCACGTACCCCTCGACCTCCACGGCGTCCTTCGCGTAGCCGGTGCGCGGCAGCGAGCGCGGCTCGGCGTCCTCGGTGAACAGCGCCGGGTCGCGGGGGCTCGAGCCGTAGATCGCGGTCGTCGACTTCACGACCAGCTTGCGCATCGTCGGTGCCTTCTGGCACGCGGCGAGCAGCTGCATCGTGCCGATGACGTTGATCTCCTTCATCGCCGTGCGGCCGCCCGCGTCCAGCGGCGTCGCGAGCACGTTCATGTGCACGACGGTGTCGACCTCGGCCTGCGCGATCACCTTGGCGATCAGCGGGTTGCGGATGTCGGCGCGCACGAACTCGGTGCGCCCCAGCACGGCGGCCAGCTCCGGCCGCGGCGCCACGGTGTCCACCCCGAGGACCCGGTCGATGGACGGGTCGGCGGCCAGGACGCCCGCGAGGCGGCTGCCCAGGTGACGGCTCACGCCGGTGACGAGCACGACGCGGGGGTTCACGGGCGGTCCTCCTCGCGCTCGACCACCGGGCGACGGCAGAGCGCCACTCTACCGGCCGGGGCTCAGCCGCCCGCAGGCGTGCGGAGCCGGGAGATGACCAGCGGCTCGCCGCGGCCGGCACGCAGCGCCCGCGCCGCGCTGCCCTGGTTGACGGCCAGGGTGATCGTGCGGAACGAGTCCTCGCACACGGCCACCCGGCCGGGCTGCACCTCGCCGTACGTCAGGGCGAAGGGCACCGTCAGGCTCCGGCCGCCGCAGCGCAGCTCGACGGTGTCGCCGAGCACGATGCCCGCGGCCTCCAGGTCGGCCCGCTCGCAGTTCAGCGTGAGGTTGCCGAAGTGGTCGACCTGCACGACCTCGCCGTGCACGTGGTCGTCCTCCACCGTCGGCGCGCGCTGCGCGAGGCGGACGAGCTGCCCGACGTCGAGCGCGCTGCCGACCTGCTCGAGCGGCAGCCCGGCGGCCAGCCGCGCCGCCACCGGGGAGAACAGGTCGCGGCCGCGGAAGGTGCGTGCGGGCCGAGGCAGCCACATCTCGGGGTTGTCGAGGACCACGGCGGACACCGCCCCGCCGGCGCCGTCCCACGCCTGGCTGGTGAGCCCGTTGTCGGGGGAGACGAACGTGGAGCCGTCGGCCGTCCGCACGGCGACGCCGCGCACCGGCTCGGCCCGGAACGGGTCGACCAGCGCCAGGTGCACCGCTGGGCTCGGCAGGTAGCCGATGGCGGAGGCCAGCACGGCAGCGCCCTGCTCGACGTCCTGCGGCGCCACGAGGTGCAGCACGTCCAGGACCCGCACCCGCGGGGCGGTCCGGGCGATGACGCCCTTGCAGACCCCCAGGAAGGCGTCCTCGACGCCGAAGTCGCTCAGGAACGTCAGCCACTGCTCGGGCTCGTCGCCGGCCACGCACGCCTCCTCGGCTGCGGACCGGCGCCGTTGCCGGGCCCGCCGGGCGCGACCCTACGTGCTGCCACGGCCGGCTGCGGCGCTTCCGGCCCGGCGAACGGGTGACGTCCGCGGCGGCGGCACGGCGGCCGTGCGCCCGGGCAGTGCCCGGGCGTCGGCGCCTACTTCTTGTTGCGGCGCTGGACGCGCGTCTTCTTCAGCAGCTTGCGGTGCTTCTTCTTCGCCATGCGCTTGCGGCGCTTCTTGATGACGGAACCCACGACACGACCTTCTCAGCTGCTGGACACGAAGTCGGCAGCCTACCTGTCCGCGGATCCCCGCCCGGACGCGCCGGATCCCCAGGCGGTCAGGGCGGCGGCGACCGGGTCGTACAGCCGTGGCAGCACGTTGTCGTCCAGCGGGACCACCGTGATCGCGAGCCCCTCCTCCTGCGCGACGAACAGCGCGGGATCGTTGCAGTCGGCGTACGACAGGACCTCCAGGCCGCGCGCGGCGGCCGCTCCGGCCCAGCCGTGGTCGGCCACCACGAGGTCGGGCGGGGTGTCCAGGGCGTCGAGCAGCGCCCGCATCGGCTCGGGGTGGTGGGTGTGGAGCAGCTCGCCGCCGGTGGCGAGCATGTGCACCCCGCAGATCGCGCGCACCCGCCGGCTGCCCCAGCGCCCGGTCGCGTCGTCGTCCCAGGGCCATGCCCAGTCCAGGTCCGGCACGAGCACCTGCGCTCCGTGCTCGCGCAGCGCGCGCACCGTCTCCAGGTGCAGGACGAGGATGCCCGTCGGGTGGCCGGTCGCGACCAGGACCCGCTCGCGGCGCTGCGCCGCGAGCGCCAGCCGGTCGCGCACCCGGTCCAGCGCCGCCAGCGTCAGGTCGACGTCGATCGTGTCCTGCCCGTCGTCGTACGCCGGGTCGGGGTGCACGCCGCAGCGCCGCGCCATGACGTCGAGCACCTCGTCGCGCGTCCACTCCCGCGCGGGGACGAGCCCGAAGTCGTAGCCCACCCGGCCCTCGGCCATCCGGCCGAAGTTGCGCAGGTTCTCCGCGCGCGGGGTCGCCACCTCCCCGGCGATGCGGGAGTCGAGCAGGTGCTGCCGCAGGTCGGCGCCGCTCATCCCTGGGCGACCATCGGGTCGAGGCCCAGGTGCGGGAAGACCGCCTCGCGGGTCGCGACGACCGCGCGGTCCACCCCGTCGCCGTTGCCGTCCCCGCCCTCCCAGGGCGTCCAGAGCGGCTCGACGGCGTCGGTCAGCGAGCTCGGGGCGGTCTCGCCGCCCTGCTCGGTCGCGCTCGCCTGCCAGTCGGCCGGGGTGTCGCCGTCGACCGGCCCGCCGCCCGACGCCTCGGCCAGCAGGTGCGTCCAGGCGCGCGGGACCACCTGCACCGGCTCGTAGCCGCCGCCGCCGACCGCCACCCACCTGCCGTCGCACAGCTCGTGCGCGAGCCGGTGCAGGGCGGCGTACGCGACCCGCTGCCCGTCCACGCTCATGAGCAGGTGCGCCAGCGGGTCGAGGGCGTGGGTGTCGCAGCCGTGCTGGCTGACGATGACCTGCGGGCGGTAGGCGCGCAGGACCGGCGGCACGACCGCGTCGAAGGCGCGCAGCCAGCCGGCGTCGCCGGTGCCCGCGGGCAGCGCGAGGTTGACGTTGGTCCCCAGGGCGTCGCCGTCGCCGACCTGGTCGGCCCAGCCGGTGCCGGGGAACAGGGTGCGGCCGCTCTCGTGCACGGAGAGCGTCAGCACCCGCGGGTCGTCGTAGAACGCCGCCTCGACGCCGTCGCCGTGGTGCACGTCGATGTCGACGTACGCCACCCGCTGGGCGCCCTGCGCGAGCAGCCAGGCGATCGCCACCGCCGGGTCGTCGTACACGCAGAAGCCGGAGGCGCGGTCGCGCATGGCGTGGTGCAGCCCGCCCGAGACGTTCACGGCGTGCTGCGCGCGGCCGGTCCAGACCGCCTCGGCGGCGGCGACCGTGGCGCCGGTGACCAGCGCGGAGACCTCGTGCATCCCGCGGAAGACCGGGTTGTCGCCGGTCCCGAGGCCCCACTTCAGCGACAGCCGGCCGAACAGGTCGTCGGGCGCGCGCTTGACCGACGCGACGTACATCGGGTCGTGGACGAGCTCGAGCAGGTCGTCGGAGGCGGCGACCGGCGCCTCGACCCGCACCCCGGGGCGGTCCAGGACCCCGAGCTGGCCGGCCAGCTGCATCGTCAGCGCGAGGCGCAGCGGCTTCATGGGGTGGGAGTGGCCGAAGTCGTACGAGGTGAAGATGTCGTCCCACAACACCAGGGTGCTGTCGCTCATGTGCGTCGCCTCCGTGCGCTCGGGCAGAGCCTAGGTCGCACAGCGGTCCTCGCCCGGGGGCCCGGCCCGCGGCCCCGCGGCCCCGCGGCCCCGCCGCCCCTCGCCGCCCGGCCCGCGGCCCCGCCCCCCGGCAGCGCCGCCCCCCTCATCGCTGATCTTCGTCCTGTCGTCCCCGACACGCCGCGCGCGCGACAACAGCACGTAGATCAGCGCGGGGGAGCGGGGAGCGGGGGAGCG
>Ga0210040_10004034_pt1 | contig 19419 bp, 13 predicted proteins | sample CryGeyCG12114_NA_FD_185462 | JGI IMG/M metagenome (GOLD analysis project Ga0210040, IMG submission 185462) | Groundwater microbial communities from aquifer - Crystal Geyser CG19_WC_8/21/14_NA (SPAdes) (version 2) | ecosystem: Environmental > Aquatic > Deep subsurface > Groundwater | place: USA...
CTGGCTAAAGAGAGGAGCCAGGTAGTTAGTAGTTAGTACATAACATGCATAACAGATATAGATAGTTAGATAGACGGAGACACATGAGCTAAAAGATGTTATGTACTAACTAACTAACTAACTAACTGTGTAGACTTTATTTATCAACTGGTCTCATCTGCCTTTTTGACATTCTCACTTGACTTATGGCTTTTATGGGCAATGTGAGTGACTGGACTGACTCAAGTAGTATAGTGGTTTGTACACTTGAACAATCATATGCTGGACTAACTAACTGCTTGTAGTATAGTTAGAGAGCCCTTAATCCTCAAGCTCACCCTTTGGTGAAGGACACATCATTATATTATTGTCTCCATGCGCATTATTGTGACTGCCAGGCTCCCTTGATTGTCCTCATGATAATAATGAGAACACAAACCAGTCTCTCTCTCTCTCTCTCTCTCTCTCTCTCTCTCCCTATTTTCAGCTCTCATTCTTGTCTCTATATACAAGTCAAAATAAAGTCAACAGATGAACACTACAACTAACAAACTGCAACAATACAACTTGGCTTCAACAATAATAGACTAAATCTATAGCTCTAGCTCTTGAAAATTCACATTCCCATGCCATGTGCTAGCGCTGTTTAATTTATAGTTAGTTAGTCTGTTCGAAATTTAATTGTGCCTACAATTTAGTTTCAGCATACTAACTAACTAACTTTTAGCTCTAAATATTCTGCCATGCATTGATTTTATGTATGTATGTAAGTGGGTAGAATGGAAATTGTGATAAAATGCAGCAGAAATAATTATAAATAACTATAACTCTAACTAATTCAAAGACTTTGAGTTATTACTAGCATCACTTCGTTAAGTGTTTTTGTATTTAGGAGACACAATTATGTGACCAGTTAATATTTTTTATGGACTTGACTGGAGTTAGCTATATACTTAGTTAGTTAGTTTCTTCAAATGCATTTCTGTAGTACGTATACTACATGTGTGTTTTGACATGTACTAATGAGTGTTTATAATAGTGACTGACAATATGTGAGCAGTGCCTGCAGGTGTGCTCCCAATGAAATCATAATATGAAATGGCCAGTCTGTCAGACCAATGACAATCTGTGTGTACATGTGTAGTTTGTAATGAGAGTGCGTTTGACTGACAGGTGTGCACACCAAACACCTTTTCCAACACCAAACAACAATCATAGCACTGTGAATGCATTATGGTGGATAAACTTTATAGCTATCGTTGGTTACTTTTCTATTATCGAGATTAGTCTACAGTTTTTATTTCATGCTTTCTTACTAACTAACTAACTGCTGTATAAATCTACATCATGGCTGTCATTTATTGGTTTAAAACCCTTGTCAATAATCTTAGATTGAGTTCAGTTTTCACTATGCTTATTAAATGAGGTTTGGTTATCTCAAATATTTTCGCTGGAGTTAGTAATAATGATGATGAACAAAAAGGAAAATGACTGAATCGCTGTATTGGTTGCTATGTGTTTAGATGAGATGAATACGGGATCCAAAACTGAGACGCTAAAAATGCTTGCCGAGAAAGATTCCGGCGCTCCAAAACTAAGTCCAGGATCTCCTGCAGATCAACGAGTAGTGGAGGGCCAAGAAGCTGTTTTTGAGTGTTTAGTGGAATCCAAGGAATCTGGCGAAGGACCCAACCCTACGCGTCTCATTCCACCCCATATCAAATGGCTCAAGCGAGTGGACTCTCATGAGCTCTCCAGAACAGATTATAAGGATAGGCTTCTCCCTGTGGAAAATGGCCATCACCATGTTGTTGTCTTACAGGTAAAGTTAAACTGTCCAAATGGCATGTAAAATAATTTTCATGTGCTTGACTTGTAGACTTACTTGACTGTTTTCTATTTATATAGGAGAAAGAAAGTGACACAGACTGGGTGCGTGTGGAACAGATTTCGGTTGGTGCCACTGCCACTGGGGTGCTCATTTTGAGTCGACTTCGACTGGGTTCGGTCACTCCGGATCTTCAGGGTGTCTATGTTTGTCTGGCCACTAACAATATTGGGTACAGGTTTCAAGAAGCGAAACTCACTGTCCTTAGCTCTGCGGCTGCCGCCAATATTGGTATGTTTTACATTCCAAATGCATTTAAAATTTTTTTTTGTTAAATATTCTTCAAAACTGCGGATATCACGGTAAATTTAAGTTTTAATGCGCCAAAAATATCATACTTACAACTTACAACATGGCAAAACTTTTAGTGAGTTTTGGATGGAAAATAGTTTTCATGAGGAATTTTTCATGGGAATGATAGGATCGTAAACCGAAGGCCCAAATAGTTACATATTCCTTATCAGATATGAAAGGAGGTCTTTGTGGGTTTCATTGCTTATAAAGGACACCATTGAGAGATTGTGATTGGAACTTGGAGTTTAGTTGGCTAGAGCGGTCCCTTATTTGAGCAGAATTTGAGTGAGCCGAGTGAGCGCATGTTCACATGATGCATGCAGACGAGTTCAAATAGTCAAAATAATTATCTCCATGTTTGGAGCCTACAAGGTACCCAGGGCCCATTTTTATGCATAGTAGATGGAGAAAACACTATAAACGGCCTTATGCTGGAATTCTGCTTTTTAATTCATGTCGGACACAAAATAGAATGCATAGTAGCAGTCTAACTGACTGGATGACAATGCCAAATATAGTTTCTTGTACATTTTTTAGTCTGTGTATCACAATAGTATAATATGCAGGACCAAAAACGTCAACAATATTGTTATATCTCCTAAATTGTTTCATTAATACAATACATGTACTTATCAATCACATTATGAATTTTTGTGCATTGCATGTTGCATTTGTAATATCATGTTATACGTATACCTGTATGGCATATGGAGCCTATATCTAAAGCAAAACTTTTCATGTGTAAAGTTTAGATACGTTTTTTCGCGCGTTGCATTCTAGAGTCTGAGTAAGTTACCAACCAATTTTCTTTTCCCTTTTCAGGAGATGGTTTGAAAATGTCCAACCTGGGGTTCCCTGTACTAGTTTTAGGAGTCTCATGCCTCGTAGGCCTCGTAGCAGTTACAGCCGCATGTAGTTTGCGCCGCCATCAAAAAAGACAGAACACCAAATCAGCTCCAGTGCAAAAGACCAAAGTGGTTAGTGGGACTGTGTCCAATGGTGACCATGGGCGGAGTGAGGCCATGGGGACTCAAATGAGGAGTAGCATCGACCCCATCATGACAGAAACCAAAGAGACCCCTACGCACCTCTATTTGGGACGAGACGGGCACAACAATGGCTGTTGGTGTGCTCCTGAAGACATGTATTGCTCCTGTTCAGCCATGTCCTGTTCCACCATGAGGTCTGCTTCTGACTACTACTACTCCTCTGCACTAGTGAGGACTCCTTGCGTCCATAGTTATTGTCCATCTTCGTGTGACTCTCATTGGTAATTAGTTAGTTAGTGTAGAAGTGAGTGGTTTTCATGCCTTTTCTCCAATTGGGATAGACTGACTGAACAATACTATGTGGACTTTGGAGACATCTATCCACGATCTGATCTCAATCAGTCAATTACCTGCAATCTACTCTGACTTTAACTCTAGTGTGCAATGTACTCATTCGCTCATTCAAATGTATTTTATCTTGTAAATAAGGGACACTAACATATAAATCGGAAATGTAAAATAAATTTTAGATATGAACAAAATATTTAATTTCTGCTCAATGGTACTATATACTGTCTATCAGCAGTTTTCGATACTCATCGTTTTTTGTGGTGTACTAAAAGCTCCTAGTTTTGCGACAACATAGAACTACTTTTCTAAATTGCAAAGCATTTCTCATTCGATTTAATGCAAGAAAACATACATTTACAAAGGAATTCTAAAAAATTTTCATCTGTCTTAATTATTCACACTAATTGTCTGTTTTTTTTTGTTATCTAATCATACTTACAGTGAGTCAGTACAGTATAATGTGAATTTGCAAATTTTAAACTGAATAATATTATTTCATTTCATTTTATTTGTCCTTGTCACTCAAAAGTAAAAGAGAGAGGCACTATTGTGCATTGATTACTTTGTTAATTCTGATCTTACGGGGCAAAATGAGAATCTCACTTCACCTCCATCCAGTCGGTTGACGCATCCTGCAGGCCGACAGCACTGTTTATATACAAATCCACTTGACAAGTCTGGTATTGCAGAGTATAGGGGGATAAGTGGCGACGGGAGGGGAGAGGGGTTGCACTTCAAAAGCGGGCAAATCTCCCAATCTCCACTCCCTCGAAACTTTGATCCCACCCTCTCCATCTTTTCATACTTAATCCAAGTTTTGTCCTGTGAAAATCTTTTTGAAACCAATTTTGCCAATATGCACACACAAAATTCACCGAATCAGAATCCTCAGCTCACAATCTGTATATTTTCCTAATATAAAAAGTGGGTATCCAATTCCATTGCAACAAAAAAATGAATCACGGGAACACAATGCAAAAACGAAAATCTGATAAAATATTCTCCCTACACGAGCCTACGAGAGATGAATTGGCTGATGAGGATGAGTAGACACTGAGGAAAGGTTGTTGAGGCCCGTTTCCTTATAAATATTGGGAGGACAACGGGACACGGACCATTGTACAGTTAGTTAGTTAGTTAGTTACTTGTGCAGGTACTGGACTTGTGGGCCATGGGCCCAAGTGAGGAATGCCAAAAAGTCGTTTGACCACTCACTCATCATCATGGACCATTAGGAGAAGCATTGGCCACTGTTGCCAGTCATTTTTGCCACCACCGCCACCACCACCACTAAACCTGATCTCATATGTACGTACAACTGTACAGTACGTTCCTCCTCCCAATTCCTCCTATGCAGATCGACTTGTTGGCCTCCATTCATTTTTATCTTCCACAACTATACTCCCCAAATCTCGTTTTGCCCAACATAACGACATCAACAAAATGCTTCTAACTTCTAACTAACCAACAACTATGTATAACTGACAGTTAGCTAATCACAGTTTCAAGCGAGCGCAAAAACTGGCTTTCCCAGTCAAAGATCACAAATTACATGTCAGTATCACATTACACGAACACTTATGCTTGTGCAATTGGGTCGGACCACTGAAAATTTTACCTTTTTTGTTACTTTCTAGATTGCTCCATTCGTGTTTACTTTTGCGGTGAAAAAAATTATATTGATACTAACTGCTAGTTAGTTAGTTAGTTAGTGTACTTGACTCAAAGTTGATTGAGATTTGGGTTGGAAATGTCATATGGGATTAGTGGGATTCATGATTGCAGTAATAATCGCTTACCTAGTTTATACATCTTGTGTTTTGACCTGCCCATACCTGGGATGACGCCCGAAAGGGTTTTTTTAACTGAAACTAACATGCAAAGAACATATTATAGTGGAAAGCAATATAAAACATGAGTATAGAGAGGATGGATCAATGCCTGCGAAATGTGAGTACGAGTATAGTATAGCTGCAGCGAGTGTTATCATTTGCATGTGTGCGGAGAAAACAGGTTTCTCATTCGCACCCAATTGTCCCATATCGTAAGTTTCCAATTGCAGCAGATGAATTGTTTTTGTAGCCGAAATCAAAACCTAACGGGATTGTGGGTTCAACTGTGTAGTTCATTCTGCTAAAACTAAATAGCTAGCTTTTTGGTTTTAAATGATGCACTTTTATCAGTCTCACTCTGCCCAAAGAAAATTTTGTGTACATAGCCACAACCCCCCAAATCGTTCTTGCTATAGCATATTTTTTAATCGAATTAACGCACATTGAACTATAGCTATAACTAAAAGGTTTTATCCTGAAAAAGTAACAGACGATTTGCATGCATTGTAAAAAATTATATTGGAAAAGGCTTTTTTTCTGTATTTTAAAATTTAGTTTTTTAAAAGGCTCAGATTTGATTCACCCATGTTGCCCTTTGTGCCCCAAAAAAGTACACGTAAAAATACAGGTCAAGCCGAATGCACATATGGTATGGCTTGTGTGATGCATAGTTGAGCAAGTAATATTGGACGGTGAAAGATTTGATGCAAAATGTGGTCAACAACAAACTTTTTTGCAGCATAACGGGAAGTTTCCTAAAAAAAAACTTGCTGGACCACTTTTGCCAAAGATCACTACGCCTCCCTCCCTCCCTTTCGCACACATTTCACACTGCACGTTTCTTAAGGCATGTGCCATATATTCCATACCATGAAATGAGAACGTTGACCTTCATCCCTAGCTCTACCAATTATAATTGTATTTTCACCTAACTGCATTGAACATATTATCTTTTTAGTTAGTTAGAAACATGTTAATTACTCGGGATCAACAACTTAAGTAAGCTGCTACAATTGAAAAAAGTCTGCATGTGCAATCAAGATGAGGGGAAAACATGGTTTGTTTATAGGCCCTCACCTTTTAATAAGTTTTGACTACTTGTCGTACTTGTTGTACAAAGCATAGCTATAGAAGTCCAAACGACTATGCACGCATGTGATCTAATGATGAAAAATCAATCTATTATGACTCCTGATGAATTGCACATGTTTTCCGTTCATATAAACAGTCGGTGAGAACTAACCAACTCATATACTATACTATAAGTAAGTACCTGTCAATGTTTAATGATAAGAAGTGAAAAAAAATTCTACAGGCCTCAGTCATAGTACTCACTCAGTCAGTCAGACTGAGAAGAAATGAAGTACCATAATTTATTGGAGGAGTAGGAGACTTCTTTCTGCTAAAGTAACTAAACTGAATTGAAAAACTGCCATGGAAATAGGAAACATAGAGGAATCAAAGGCCCTATGGTTTTTTAAATGATGCTGCTTTCCATAGTGATAGCTTCAACAACGAAAAAAGTCCCTCACTCCACTGTGAGTCAATGAGCTATTGTTGAGGCATATTAGAGAAATAAAAAATCCTCATGATGAGGCCCGAAAAATGTGTCATTTGGTTTTGAGCAGTAAACTGGTTTTCCATTCCTTGCTCCTATAAAAGTAACAGGACTTTCTTGAAATGCGAGTCATATGAAATCTATTCGTTGAATGCATCACGGACTAGTAAATGAGAGTGAGTGCGGAAAATCAATGAAAGGATTTTATTCATTGAAGTATCATCTATACATCAATAGTACACTGAAGATGGTCGATTTGGTAATAATTATCAGATAAGTATTCATATAATAGCTGCTTACATTATTATACAGTACTAGCCTAAATCAGTAAGTTTAAAAATTAACTGAAAAAATATCACAGCTATAGCAAAATTACAATTACAAACATCTTAGAAATGGACTTAAAATACAGACTAACAGTAAAACATATATTGCACATTATCTGGCGGATGAACAACAAATAAACGCTCGCTTGAAACAAAATACACAGAATAGGAGGGGATAAATCAACTTACATTGTGACTCTCTAAAAAAGTAAGCATGCAACTGGAGTTCAATAATAACTAAATATTAAGATTCGTAAAATATGGCTCCAAATATTGGTACACACCTGCTCATCAAATGATTGATGGCAAACAAGGCTACCCCAATGCTGATGAATAGCATTTTGGATTCAAGGTGACAACTCAAGTGTCAAATTCTGGACCCACTGGACACAAACAAGCACAGGCTTGGCACATTCAGGGGAGCAGAGAAGCAACTGCATTTACTTGAGCCATTCGATCTGTCATCTTAGGTGGCTTTTGGATGACCTTCCACTCACCCGTATTGTAATTCATCTGAAAATGTGTTTCCACAGAGCAAGGCAGTAGAGTTCCATTCGCCCTCACAGAATCCTCGTGCTCACTCAATTTGATAGTGACAATACTACCCAACTGAGGACATGGGTTGTCTATGAAAACCAAATATACATTGACAAACAACAAAACACATGCAATTCTATCCACCAGCTATTGTGAAATTCGAGCCTTACGACGCGTGCCGGCCATAAACTTGAGAATGTGCTCTTTTTCAGGTCGTGTTGCTTTATTGGCTGTCTTAAATATCTCCTGTGCTTTCTCCATCAACTCTTTCTACGAATTCCATATAAATTACATTATTTTCAACTGTAAGTAGACAATCCACTTCGTACGTACTGTAGAGTACAAAGGCTATTTTCTTACCGAAAGAGTGACAATTTGCTGAGGCTGCTGTGTTGGTACTTGCAAAATTACCGTCTTCGTCATATTTTGACACGCTGGTGGAGTCCCAGGGGTAGCAGGTGCTGGAGGAGTTGTACCCACCCCCGGAGTCTAAAATCAATAATACGCATAATTAGCACAACAGATAAAAACTACTCTTAATAACTAAGGACGCCGAAAATAACACACCCGCTTGATGACTGTTGTAGCCGTAGGAGGAGTAGGAGTGTGAGCCAACGTAGGAGGTAAATAATTAGAATATAATGACGTAGGAGTTCCCAATCCACCAGGAGTTGAAGGCGCAGAGCCAAGGCCAGCCTCCGCAGCTGTAGGTAGCCTAGGATTCGGTGTAGGTGGAGGACCGTCAGGTATGCTTGTATTGCGGCTATAAATTGGAGTAGCACTTGGTCCCCCAGGGGTGGGGGGAGGTGCATATGCTGATGGGGTAGGGGGAGCCACCATAGGAGTGGGAGGAGGAGGTGGACTCGCTGAAGGAGCCGAAAGCCCTGCAGCGTAGTCAGGGGTAGCATCGTTAGTTCCAACAGGCAATTCTTCCGATGCCCCGGTAGTTTTCTTGGAAGCTGCTGCTTCCTCCGCTTCTACAATGTGTAAAAAAGATGGAAATTGAAAGCACTGACTGTTGCAATTTCGTAATAGTAAGAGCATGAGCATAAAGAAGTGTCAAGTTACCGAGTTGCTTTTTGCGTCGTTTGGCAAGCGCAAGTCCTATAGGCTGTTCCTCGATTTCTAAAAGTTTGACACCACCTTCCTTCTTTCCAGCTGGAGTTCTAGATAATGTTCTGGATGCTAATGAAGAAGGCATTGTAGGGGTTCTCATTCCCGGAGTTTGACTCGGAATTCCTTTCAGTGGAGCTACAAACAGGAATTAAAAAAAAAGATTGATTTTAGGCCTATTAAGGGCTACTGCTGTTGTTGTCGGTTAGCTTCTAGCACTAGCAACATAGGTATTAATATTAATTGACGGGCTGAGCCAATATTAGAGAGAGAACATAAACATGACACTTTGGAGAGCGAAAAGAATTCAAATAGGATTTGATACTTACTAGTGTCAGTCATTTTTCTTGGCATGCCCCTTGTTCTCAACGGGATGGTAGGCGCAGGGATCTTCTTGGAATTGGTTTTAGCGGCATCATAACATTTTTGGATGAGTTCTGCTCTCAAACTCACAGCCTTTGGTTTCCGTTTTAGAGTGAAATGTTTTGGAGTGACTCTCTGTAGTTAAAAAATACATCTGGCATCATTTACAACTCATAACTGATAGATAATAGATACATGTGATGGGGAAACTAATTTTAAAAAAATAAAGGAATCAGTTCAACTGTGGTGAACTAGAGCAAAATCGGACTGATAAGTTGAGAGATTGGGGAATTCGCCAGAAATTGTCATTTATTATGCTCTTCTTCAGTCGGACGTCGGACCAGGTTAAGGCCGTGAGATTAGTCCAACGGAGCACAACATGCGTTAAGGTGGCCGGAGATCGAGTGGTAAATCGAAGTCAAAACTTACTTGTTGTCCCACAACTGTGCTCAGTGCATTTTTATTCAGGAAGTGACACTCCATTGGTAAAATGTTGAGGTCCTTGCCCCGCTTCACTGAATAAATATTTTCATTCATAGTTACTAACTACACACACATAAAAAATTTGTCCCTTTGGATTGGAATTTACAAAGTTCAACTCAGTCAGATAAAATAAAAAGATGGAAAGACAAAGAAAGGAAAAAGGATATCAAACTCTACTAAATACTGTACATGTGCTGAAGATTACAACAAATTACAAATTCTTCGCACTGAAACACTACTTGTTAGGCTTACTACGGAAAATTTAGAAATAAGTGGTAAAAATATGTTATAGACTCATGTTATGAAAGAAAATATTATAACGTGAGAGCATTGAAGACAGCGAGACAGAGGACAGAGAGTGAAGAAAAAAGGAGCAAAGAGGAAAAAAGAAAAAGACAAAGGAAAATAATAAAAATATAATGTTGATAATCAAATGTTGAGGTAAAGTCCTAAGGATCTACATTTGAAAACAATCGGTCCACCACATTCAGAAATCGAAAGCATATCCTGAATTTGCCACATTTGGTTTTTTAAGCTTCCACCTAGTTGAAAATTCAAAATACAAGCAAATTATAGACTACACATTACATACGTATCACAGATTGTGATAGAATTAGCAGTCAGTGAATTGATTACAGCACATGTTACATGTTTACAATTGCATTCAAAATATTAAAATGCAAACAATAACGAGCGACGAGCAATATATATCATTAATTACAAAACGAACAGTACTGATTACTTTGGGTTAGCAAATTTTTCGATGTAAATATTCGGATGTTGATATTAGTTCAGCGGTTCAGCCGTTTGTTACAAATATTAATGGGCATATTCTCCTGTACATCGAGGGAATAGGAAGGTACGCAAAATAGCGCGGGAGTTTTTTAATGCACCAATTCAAGTATACATAGTAAATTAAATTTCGTTCATTTAGTCGTCAAAAACTCCTGAGTAGGACACGTATGAATTTAAAACTAAAATGTGTGAAATGTACCATATTGGCATATTATTTAGCCAAAAAGTAAGAACTGCACAGCTTCAAACCAATAAACATTGCCGATAAAAAATGAAATTAAAAATTAAATCGAAAACGAATGCAAACGATTACGTGCGCAATCTACGTGAAGAAAAAATAAATATTATAAAAAATAAAACCGCACCAAGGACAAGGCAAAACAATAAGACTAACTAACTAACTGACTTTACCATAGCTAGCTAATTAAACAAAAAAATTAAAATACATTGCAATCAGCATTAGCCATATCCATACAGCTGCAAATAAATTCATAAGGCTAGAAAGAGAAATCTCGTAAAAAATATTTACCCAGAATTGTAAAAAATAAATTTGAGTACTACGATACAAAAACTGTTAATAGTATAGTAAATATTGAGATGTATGAATAATAAGTACCGTCAAACGAAAGCAAAGGGCAGGGGTTGAAAGTTGGGGGGATGGTTGACGAATAGGAGGGGTGATTTGTAAAAAATAAAATGACCAAAAGTAAAAGTTTTGAAGATCAGACTAACATTCTTTGGACACATCATCAATCAGATCTACAAGGATCCTTCGGTTCTCAGTGGATGCGGCAATATCAAGATTTAGAGATGCCGTGGATGGATATGGCTTCATGATTTCTGCCAACATCGACACCCACTGCTCACTGTCAGCTTGAGCTACTTCCAGAATGTCTTCCACTTCGGATCGCCACTAAAAAGTAAATTATCATGAGTACCATACACACTAAATCCATTATGAGGTACAGCCAGTTTGAGTAAGGTAAAATACCTCTTCAATATTCCTTCGAGGAACATGAAAGAAGGATAGGAGTAGTTTCAATTTAACTTGAGTTTGGAGCTCTACAAAACAGTCTTTAATATTCGCGAGAACTTCGGGATTCAGTTGTGAGCTGATAGATCCACTTGTCCATGGTTCGTTGGAACCTAATTTGTTATGAAGCCATAGTGACGTGTCACTGTCTCTCACATTGCCCATCATGGACTCTGAAGCATCTATTTAATCATATAGATAAAAATATAGTCATTGCCAGTTCACCCAATACCGACAGAAAGTTGTTTGGTTGTTTGCAAAAATAACAATACTAGGACAAACGTTTACAGTGATCAGAAAAAGTGCTTACAATATCTTGGCTCCATCTTCTTGGATTATGCAAACAAATAGATATTGCACAGAAGTTAAATATAGGTAGTTCCACTGCAAACCGCGATGGATTATTAGAAATAATCGGGAAACTGTTCGCTTTGCAAAATTTAATCACAATAGATCGGTCGGTTGACAGAAAATACAAAATTCAACGACTGAAAACAAATGAGAAACTTCAAAACAAATATATGCAACACTGACTGATAAATAAGTTGACAACGAAAAGTTAAACAATTTTAATGCGAAAATTATTGGAAAATTGTTTCAGGATTCTGAGGATTTGAAAAACATTTGTTGGTTGACAAATTTCAAAACCAAACTTATTCTGGCGGTCAGTATTTGACGACTTGTTTCTTTCAACAGCCATTCTGACCATAGAATTTGGCGCAATGACTATTGATTTTAAAAATTGTGCAACACATTCAGAGACAGAAATGCAAATTGCTCCATTGCTCCACTAGTGCCCCAGTGCTCCACAAAAATTCGGATTGATTATAGGTCAATGGTCAATCAGCTGGATTGGTAATAATCTCACAAACTCAATCAGTCTATGTATGGGCCGTAATCAAATTTTTATTATTGTGCTGACTGTTTACATTCATAAAAGACACTGAAAGGTTTAAGGACCGTTTCAACTTGAATATATTGAGGTCCGAACTTATCCAAACAACTTAACTCGAGAAACGATTTTATATAGCTCTATCTGTGGTTTAAATGAAGTTTAAATGAATCCATAGATGTTACTTTGTAGATAAAGACTGTAAGACAGTTAATCATCTGAAAGAAAAATGAATCACCTTTCTTTTTGTATTTTCTCAAACCATAAATTAAAAATTAACATTTTCTATGTTTGGGGATAATGCCCAGCTTATAGTTTGCAAGTACTTTTAGTTTCTGTGGTTTAACTTATTAATTCTACATTTTTCATAGAAATGGCGTCCGTTGGTCGGATTCAATTATTTAATAAACTCATGCTCACTCCCTGGGCTATGGGAAATGGAAAACTCATAGGAGTGAATTTCCCAATGAGTTGTGAAACTGGTCAATTCAAACGATGGAGTAGCAGTACCAAGCTAAATACAGCGCTTCGGGTAAGTTAATCTCAGGAAATACAAAATTACTGATTATGTATCAAAGCTGTAGTAGTAATCTCTACCAGGCAGAAACTGCCCGGCTAGTCTATTTATGTACCTGATTATGGCAAGTTGAACTACTTTTGCTTGTGTAACATGATTTCTTTGAATAATCACATTAGAATATTCCTAAAGCAAAGTATGGTGGCAAACAAACCGTGACGATGCTTCCTGGAGGTGGAATAGGACCTGAATTGATGAACTACGTTAAACAAGTTTTCAAGTACTCACTCTTTCTGCACTTACTTTTACTACGAAAGAAGATTGCAAATAAACCCACGTTCCAAACCTTAACTAATTGCATATTTTTTGATCATTAGGTACGCTGGGGTGCCCATCGATTTCGAAGAGGTAGATATTGACCCAAATGGTGAAGATGATGAAGATCTGAACTCTGCAATTACCTCGGTTCGCAGGAATGGAGTTGCTCTCAAAGGCAAGCATTTACAGATATAGTATTTCATCTTCACATCGCCATTGCGTATAATATAGCATTTGCATTGCATATTGTATCTTAAAGCTAAAACTGTATGCTATTTGTATAGGTAATATTGAGACCAAGAGTTTGAACCCGAATATCAGCTCAAGAAATGTTGCTCTGAGAAACGAGCTTGACCTTTTCGTCAACGTTCTTCACTGCCACTCCTTCCCAGGAATCACTTCTCGACATCATGATCTAGACGTGATGCTTGTTCGTCAAAATACCGAAGGAGAATATGCCATGCAAGAACACGAGGTAACATTTCACTCTATTTCACCCTGTATTATCAGTCGCCGGTTGATTTTATATCCAACGATGTATTGTTTGTTTTATTGCTAGAGCGTACCCGGAGTAGTGGAATGCTTGAAAGTTGTCACCCGTGACAACTCGGAACGTGTAGCTCGATTTGCATTCAATTTCGCAAAAAAAAATGGGCGTAAGAAGGTCACCACCGTACACAAGGCTAATATTATGTGAGAAATAAAATTCCGATGATAGATGAGTTATGCAAAGTCAATACAATTTTACTAACTTTAATGTTTGGCTGGATGATAGGAAACTTTCGGATGGATTGTTCCTCGAGATCAGCCGGGAAGTGGCCAAAGAATATCCGGAAATTGAGCACAATGATATGATCATTGACAATTGTTGCATGCAGTTGGTGTCCAAGCCTCATCAGTTTGATGTCATGCTGATGACCAATTTGTATGGAACAATTGTTTCCAATGTGGTTTGTGGTCTCATTGGTGGTGCTGGACTTCTCTCCGGCCGTAATTATGGGAACAATGTAAGGAAATTAGTGGACCCCTGGCCCCTATACAAAAATAAATTGCATACAGCCTGTAATTTTGCAGTCGGCTGGCAAATGATAAATTGTGATTGATTGACAATTGATTTCCCATCTACTAATTTCCTTATTTTTTATCTAATGCAGTACGCAGTGTTTGAACCAGGAACGAGGAATACGGGTACTTCCATAGCCGGCAAAAACATAGCCAATCCGATTTCCATGTTGAACGCTGCTGCAGATCTATTGGATCATGTAGGCTATCATGTGTATGCCGACTCCCTTAAAAATGCTATCAACAAAACTGTCAATGAGGACAAAATACACACACCAGGTAACTGATTTTGTTATGATTTCAGATATGAAATAAAAAACTGCTCCCATTCATGATTTATCTGAGCAGTTTTTAGACTTGATGAGAGCCAACTACAATTACGAATGATTGTTTTACAGACTTGGGAGGCAATGCAACAAGTAGTGAAGTGGTGAAGAATATTATGGCTCATCTTCAGCAGCATCATGTATATCAACAACCGTAGCCGAAGCTGCTTCAGTCCAGTTACTTATAGTCCCAGGTCACGTAGTTCCCACGCTTAGTCCACTCTCTCTTCGTAATTCAAAAATGGGGTCACATGCAGAACCTCAGAACCGAGTTAAAAAATATGAGTCGTAAGTTTATTGTCTAATTATAAAGCTATGCATAGTATATTTATGAAATACAAGTTGAGTTTGAAGAATTGACGAGGAGAGGGTGGACGGTGCTAACATCGGAGTTGGGATTCAATATAATCAGCCAATTTGCTGCTACTCATGGTTTTAACGAATTCAAGTGTATGTACGTATGTCTACCTGTCATGCACGATGGTCTGTATATATTCGAGAACTTTAGACAACCTATACGAAGTCGTTCAGTATTTTAATCATACGTAACAATACTAAAATCATAGCATACATTCGTCTATTATATTAATTGAGATTGTTGCTGGTGCGACAATTAAGTCAGTGAATCATGCTATTTATTCTTCAACTGCACCTGTGAAAATAAAAAATATATAGCACCCATGTTCTTTTTGTGTGTAATCTTGCATTTTATTAAAATGTGTGATCAGTGATGGTTATGATACACACATACACGCGATGCTCATGTCGTTCTCAAGTCTCATGAGCATTGCCTCGCATCCACAGCGCCACATTACAAAGGTTATATGCATCACTCAATTTGCTATCAGATCTACGGCGAGGCAAGGAAAGGAATCGGCAACATGCATGCCCAAGCCGAATTTATGCGGACTAGTTTCATAAACTATAAGCAGTTCATCATGATGGCCACAATAACCCTCCACAAATTCCCGGGAGTGCGATCTTTGTTCCCTCTCTGTATTTCTACATTTCTCCACAGCCACCCTTGTAATGCTCATCTCAGAGTGAGACTGGCCGAAAGCCTATGCTATGCATGTGTGTCTTAAATGTTGGAAAATCAACGATTTCCTCTTTCCTACGGAATCAAAACAATAATTTTCACGAATATTGGATTTTGAATGAATGCGTTGCATAGACACGTACTGTGATCATCATTATCATTCTAGTGCTAAGGCCAAAATGTGGGTGTCAGTCTTTAAGAGTGTTATTATGGAAATCAACATTGAAAATAATCAATTATGGAACCCAATTCATACTGATTTCAAAGTGTTTTTTTGATGATTTTAGAGGAATTTTTTAAGCGGGGTTGAACAGTTTAATTGACTTGACTGCTATTCTTTAAATCATATGCGATGCACCCGGCAGTCTCTTGTATGCATTATGTGGCTCCATCTATTAAAGTAACTTTTCAATTAGTTGAGAGTAGAATTTCTAAAACCGATTGATCTGTATGTTCCATGCGTTCCATATGTTGGTTTTCTTTCTAGTTTGCTTGCCATCGACAATGTAATCCTACTAATCATGTCTGCCTATATACATGCAAGTAACAGTTATAGCACGGAAGACTACCGTGCTAAAAGTTAGGACTATTTTTCTGTATGTATAGTCCAGTGCCAGTCCGAGCACTTCCTTTGGCGGAATCACTGCATGCCTTCCTCTGGGACCATAATTTGCAGCCAACTTGCCAACTACAGAATTACATAGAGAGCTTAATTGCGAGCGTCCAGTACCAGACTGCCGCCAACTCGACGCCTCCTATTCTTCTTGCTAACTTATTGATATTCCTCCATCAAATGTGGCATCCGGTCCGGCATGTTGGGTACAAGATGGCTTCTCCTTCTACTACTTGTAGGCAATGATGCATGGCACACAGTACACATTCTACTCATAATGCACAAATATGGACTGTCCATTATGCTCGTCGAAATGTTACAACTAGAGATCCCATCGGGACGGGTTGAGACTGGGCGGGATGATAGCTATCTCGTCCCGTTCCGATCAAACTTTTCCAGCATGACATTTTATAGGGAAAGGGAGCATAAAACAATTGAAAAACACTAAAACTGTACATAAGTACGCAAAACTTGAAAGACCATCAAATTGAATTCTAAAATGAAAACACATAAAACGATAATGTGGAAATGGCACAATTTAAAAATTTGAAATCAAGCACACTTCATTGATTGGTTTTACATTTTACCGGGACGGGATGAGCTGTCATCCAGAGTTTTATTTGTCATCCCGTCCTGTTGACAACACTAGTCACAACCATGCTTTCAACAAAAAGAACAAATCTACATGTATTGTATTTGTAAGCATGGATGTGTTCATTTCATGGGTCCTGCTTGTACCGCAACCGCACTCATCCACATTTGGTGGTCTATAAAGACGCGGCTTATTTGGCGGTCAAGTAGTTGCGCTTTGTTGTTGAGTTTTGAGTACCTATAAACAAAGTATGATGAGCGTCTTTTTTGCTCCCACTACTATAGCTCCTAAAAACTAACATGTACTCACTGCTATACTTACATATTCCCTATTCCATTAACCTACTCCATGTTATTCACAATCCCTATATCCGGTATGCATGTCCGTCATTTCCCTCCTAAAGAATGACAAGAAACCCGCTCAGAAATGTGAACAAGAACCTGGTGGCCATTGCGAAACCGCACCGCATGTCAGTGTGCGTTATCCTCCTTGACTGTTCAGACGTGTTCTTGAATTCTCTTCAAAATTTCAATTTTGTAGCCATTAACTAACTAATATCCTGATCATTTGTAAGCAGAATAGAATTCATAGTAGATGTTCTTCATTAAGTAAAACGTTTGCTTTAGAATTCAGTCAACTAATTCTATTTTTGTTCGATTTTTATAGCAGCTCCTGCAAACGACTAGATACGGGTTTATTCTTTTGGAATTTAAAGTCTGAACAAATAGAAAAATGAATTCATCAAACTATAGCTCCTTGTCTTCATCTTGCTCTGGGGTTCGGCGGCTATCCTTCGGATCTACGATCAATATTAATTCCCAATTTAGCTCGCTAAATGGTACTGTGACCCCGCCTGAGTCCCCAAGGACACCAATAACTCCATGTAAGTAACAGTATTTAATGTAGAAGTAAATTAGGTTATTTTTCCTTCGCGGGATTCATTTTTAACTTGTAATTTACGAATATCCATTTTTTTCTTACCCATACTAGCGGGACCTGGAATGAGATTGATTTGGCGCAAGACCCCTGAAGGAATACTTAACAACGGAACATCTATGCCTACTTTGGATACTGGAAGCTCTTTCCTTTCTATTGCCGATATGGCAAGACCCAATGACTACACGGAGCCAATGGCTCACAATTTAAGTGTTATCAGCTCCCCTTCATCCGGTGTGAGTGTGTCAGCTGGAAACGGTTCTTATTGCAAATCCCACTTTAATTTCAGTGGTTTTTGTAACATAAATGACTTATCTCACTCAAAATGCAAAGAACGGGAGAAAGAACTTTGTAAGTAGCCAGTTGCGGTTTTGATTTCTTAATGTTTCTTAAAATTGAACCAATTTTTTGCATCCGTGTAATGTTGGCCTTTTTTTCTTGCCCAGTGGATACAATTGAAAATCTCAAGACTACTTATGAGACGCAGTTGAGTGAATTCACTGAAAAAATTCGGGTCCAGGATAAAGTCCTAGGAGCGCTCCACAAAAGGAGGGAAAGGCGCCGTTCTAAGAAGGCCAAGGCGGACTCAGACAAAGCTCATCAGTGAGTTTGATTTGCTCCCTCTGTCTTAAGTTAATATTCTTATTATGTTGACATAACATTGTCGTGTTCCTGACATTATTATTAGTTTAACTTTTTTTTTGGACAAAGACTTGCACGTCTCGACGTCTCATAACTTTAAATTTTGTGATGATCCTTATGAAGAATGAACTTTGTTAGAAACAAATTACATTGACTATGTCAAGCATTTGTGTGGTTCAATTCAAGTTATCAGATACCAAGCTGATTGTATCTCAGTCAATGAGTTAGTGTAAAAATTGATGAAAATATGATGTTTCACAATGTTGAGAAATAAAAATGATAACCATATTACCATTGTGTCTTTGTGCTCGAAAAAATCATTCATACAAATATTTCATTATTATGAACTGTTGTGAATTGAACACTATATTAAAGTGATTAAAATATGCACGGCAAAATGGCTTTAGTTAATTGCAACATGTAAAATAGGATCAATTGCATTTATCATAAAAGAGGGATCATTTTCACATGCATGAAACTATGCTACTTCATTTCATTTCAACTCACTCAGAGTAGGCAGTAGGCACAGGCACAGAAACAAATGCTGCCATGCCATGCCGCTTACTTTGGTGGGAACATGGCTCCAACTTCTTCAGTGAATGCTAGAACCCTTTAGAGAGGGCAGCATCGTGCGTAAGACTAGTACGGGTTTTTACTTTTTGGGGCAATGCACGATACGATGTCTTGACTTGCCTTGCATATTACGTAAGTAAGGCAACGTACTAGCAATATTAAATTATTTTTTTAACAATGTGTCATTTACACGCATTTCCAACACTTACTACAACCCATTTTTCACGTAATTCATATGCACAATAAACCTCAGCAAGGGTATACCGACGAAGCCGGGTTATAAGGAATTATTTATATTAATATTACAAAAAACCAGTAATAATAATTAGGGGTTTTTATCGTTTTTCGGTAGTCTCATCAGCTAGTCT
>Ga0210040_10004035_pt1 | contig 19418 bp, 14 predicted proteins | sample CryGeyCG12114_NA_FD_185462 | JGI IMG/M metagenome (GOLD analysis project Ga0210040, IMG submission 185462) | Groundwater microbial communities from aquifer - Crystal Geyser CG19_WC_8/21/14_NA (SPAdes) (version 2) | ecosystem: Environmental > Aquatic > Deep subsurface > Groundwater | place: USA...
TCCGCAACAGCATGCAGGTACTGCGCGGCCTGACCCGCTTGCGCCAAATCTGCAACTCCCCCGCTTTAATCTCCGGCGGCGATAGCCAAAACCACGCTTCGGCTAAAATAGATACCCTGCTGGAGCAAATAGAAAGCAAAGCCCCGCACCACAAAATACTGGTGTTTTCGCAGTTTGTAACCATGCTGGAGCTGATAAAAAAAGAACTGGTGGCCCGCGGCATCTCTTTTACCATGCTTACCGGCCAGACCAAAGACCGCGCCGCCGTGGTAAATTTTTTCCAGGATAACGAAGCCGTACGGGTGTTTTTAATTTCCTTAAAAGCGGGTGGCACCGGCCTTAATTTAACCCGCGCCGATTACGTGTACCTCGTAGACCCGTGGTGGAACCCCGCCGTCGAAAACCAGGCCATCGACCGGGTTTACCGCATTGGGCAGGAGAAACACGTAGTAGCCGTCCGCCTTATTTGCCCCAACACCGTGGAAGAAAAAATTCAGAAACTCCAGGAAAAGAAGAAAGCGTTGGTGCAAGAAGTGGTGAATACGGAAAATTCTTTGCTGAAGTCTTTGAGTAAACAAGAGTTGCTTGGGTTGTTGAGTGAGATTTAGTTTAATGTTGTAAATTAATTATGAGATTGGCTTTCCATCCAATTCGTAAATGCTCTTCGTTAACACTACCTATATAATGGTTAAAAAAGCATTTTAATCACAACCCAATAGAGGTACAAATTATTATCTAACCCAAGAGAGCGCTTTTGTTGCATAAATAATTTTTGAGCTTTCTTCTTTACCAGCGAAAAAATCTGATGGTTTCATCCTTACCAATTCTTTAGTTTTGATTTTTGGATTGGCTAAAACATCTTTCTGTAATTCGGCCATTTTAGGTAATGCAACAATAAATTCTTTTAAAAGTCTTTCCTTGTCCTCATTAAAAATTAAATCTTTTCCTAAACCAGTTAAGTTTTTCCTGTCATCAATAACCCCAATTAACATCAAATCTCTAAATATTCTATGGTTGATAGATGCTGAACTTTCTTCAAGTAATGGAATGATTTCTAATACCTCTTTTAACGAATGTCGCGGAGTAGCCTGATTCAGGTCCATTTTAGTTAAAGTTCTTCCTCCAGTTACTGATCCTGTTAATGTTCCAATACCTCTTCCTCTTGTAGGTTCTGATATTTTAGATTTTATATCTAGTTCTGATGTTAAGAACCAACTAATAAGATTCTTAGCATAAGCATCCCAGGTACTATCTTGAAATTCTTGTTTAAAGGTTGTCTTCAGCACTTGTAAAACTATATCTTTTGTAATCTTAAAATGGTTAGCCTTTTTTAAAGCCAAATAAGGCGTATAATTTTGAAATTTTTCTGTAATATAATTTACAAAACCTGTTTTTGTAATATCTACCTCTTTAGCAACAATATAAAATTCGCTTTCTTTTTGTACTAATCCAATATTTCTTAATTCGATTAAAATATTGTACATAGCTTCTTCACCTATACCTTTAGGATGCTTTGTTACTAGAGAACTTAATGTTTCTTTTTGGTCATTACCCTCAAACAATAAAAACACATCTATACATGAATTTACCATTTGCCTTAACAGGTAGCTTTCTCCAATTAGAGGAATGATTCCTGTCACAAGATAATCCCGAAAAATATCCCAATAAATATTTTAATTTGCCCCTGAACGAATTATTAAACGCTTGTGTAAAAGTGATGAAATAGTACTACTTTCTATAATATCTCCCACTTCAGATTCATCAAAGAAATTACCATCATAAGCCCTTTTTGCTATAACTCTTAATGCTTTTAGCTCAACAGGTAAAATACGTTCTTCATCTTTTTTAAATAAATCAGCTATATTAAGGTTTGATTCGATTAGGTTTTCTTTTGCTAGACCAGATTGAATTTGATCATAAATATGAATGCATAATTTTTTTGTGAGCCATGGTAAGCCTTGTGAACTTTCTTTAATTCGGTCTTTTATACTTTTGTTTAGGTCTCCAACAGAACCTTCGAGCTGTTTTATTATTCCATCAATTTCCTTCTCACCAAATTCATTAATAGTAAATTCTCTGGCTTGTTCTTTTGCTTGTTGCCAAATATGGTATGATGGATCATCACTTTGAATAAAGAAATCAGATTTCCATGAAAAGCCAACTATAATGTTAGGTTTTTTATCAGTAATATCTGTTAAGAATTTATAAAAGGATTTAAAAAATCCTTGTTTTCTAAATACATCTTCAAATTGATCAAAAATTAGAACTAAGAATTTGTCTTCATTTTTCAATTTCTCAAACAATGAATTAATTGAATCAGAAGAAAGTAAGTCCACATTTGAAGTAAAGACCACTTCCTTAAAAAACATGTCTTTTTTTATAAAGCAATCTGCTATTGCTCTTTGTATTAATCTATTAAGAGATAAGGCTACAAAGTTCTCAGAAGTAGCACTTCTTGTATCAATGGCAAGGGCATAGAATCTATTTCTATAATGTACATTTCGACACCTTCCTTTAATTTCTAACACAAGAGAGCTTTTGCCCCATCCAGACTTTCCATTTAAATAGAAAATTCTTTTTTTAGAAAGGTTTGTTTGGGCATCCTTGAAAAAGCTAAGAATTTTGGTTCTGATTGCATCCCTTCCAACAAAATGATTTTTTTCTGAAGATGCAGGTAAATAATCATACCAATTATCACTTTCCTGAACCTCTGAAATTGCTTCTACTATATTTTCGGAAATAGGGGTATGTTCTTTATTATTAAACTTTGAGTAATTTTCAATTATTTCAAGTGTTTTTATTTCATCTATATTAGATTTTAAATTATTAATATGTTCTTCAGATATTATTTTCTCATTATGTTTTGCATTTATTAAGATAAATCTTGTAGGAAAAGCATTAGATTCATTTACTAAATAAATAAAGAAATCGCCAAAATAGGTGATTGCTAAAATCTTTTTTGAAATAGAATATGAGGTCAAATCTGCTAGAGGCTCAAATATCATCTTTGCATCTGATAACATTTGAATTATATCACTTGGCTCAAAGAAGTGTAAGTTTTTATACTTTTCCTTTGATTTCATTTCGCTTAATAAAGCACCTGCTTGTATTTCTAATTCTTGGGTCCTAAAGAAATAACCACTTTCAACTTCCTTGAACCCTACATTGAAAGCAAATTTACTTAACTCATCTGAAGACACCTTTTCTTTTGCTTTGCATTCCACATAAAGAGTTTCATGTTTATGTTTATGATTGGCAATTAAATCAATTTCCATCCCTGAAAAGTTAATATTTCCTCGGATTTCATATTGATGCGTAGAAAGAAGGTTTCTAATTAAATCCTCAAAACAATTACCCTTAGCTTTATTGGAAGAATTTTCCTCTAAAATTATTTTAACTACAGTCTTCATTTAGTGATAAAGATATAAAAAGAACTAATGTAAAATGATGGATACTTTTTAAATTAATATATTTATTTAGAAATGGATTTACAAGTATGGTTTAAAAAGGGATAATTTTTTTTATACCTTGGATTAGCACAGCGTTCTAATCATTTTAAAAGGTAAATCTCTTTTTTATAGAGTTAGCGCAACGCTCTAGGCATTTTCTAATAAACCAATCTTCCGATTTATAGTTATAGCAGTGCTCTATGCATATATAGAAGCAATATCACACAAGGCGAATCTAAAATTCATCAGCCTACTATTTGTTAAAAATATTTTGACGAAGGGCCAAACCTACAGTTATGCGTAGAGTTAGCGCAGCGATCTACGCAATTTAGGAAAGCCAATCATTCTGTTTTGCATCGAGTATCACGTTTACCGTGGTATTCTGGCAGGATATTACATAGAACGCTCCTAATACTACCTATAACAGTGGCAAATAAATAGTATCTTTGCCGCTTTAAAATATACCTTATGATTTCAGTGGATGCAGTCGCGGTGGAGTTTAACGGCGCGGCGCTTTTTAAAGACGTTTCTTTTAACATAAACGAAAACGACCGGATTGCCTTAATGGGAAAAAATGGTGCCGGTAAATCTACCTTACTCAAAGTTATTGCGGGCGTAAATAAACCTACGCGGGGCAAAGTATCGGCGCCCAAAGAGGCAGTTATTGCGTACCTGCCCCAGCATTTACTTACCGAAGACAATTGCACCGTGTTTGAAGAGGCCGCCAAAGCGTTTGCCCAAATTCTGGACATGAAAAAGCAAATGGAGGCCCTGAATGCCCAACTGGAAACCCGCACTGATTACGAATCGGAGGCATATTACGCCATTATTGAGCAGGTATCGGAGCTCAGCGAAAAATATTATTCCATCGAAGAAATTAATTTTGATGCCGAGGTAGAAAAAACCTTAAAAGGCCTGGGATTTTCGCGCGAAGATTTTAGCCGGCCCACCCGCGAGTTTAGCGGCGGCTGGCGCATGCGCATTGAGCTGGCCAAAATTTTGTTGCAGCAACCCGATTTAATTTTACTCGATGAGCCCACCAACCACCTGGATATTGAATCGATTCAGTGGCTGGAAGAATTTTTAGTGAACAACGCCAAGGCCGTAATCGTCATTTCGCACGATAAAACCTTTGTCGATAATATTACCAACCGCACCATAGAAGTAACCATGGGCCGTATTTACGACTACAAAGTAAACTACAGCCAGTATTTGCAACTACGCCAGGAACGGCGCGAACAACAGCAAAAACACTACGAAGACCAACAAAAAGAAATTGCCGAAATTCAGGGTTTTATCGATCGGTTTAAAGGCACTTATTCCAAAACCTTACAGGTGCAGTCGCGGGTTAAAATGCTCGAAAAAATGGAGCTGATTACCGTCGACGAAGTAGATACCTCGGCCTTGAACTTAAAATTCCCGCCCGCTCCGCGTTCCGGCAACTACCCCGTAACCGTGGAAGGATTATCTAAAACCTACGGCGACCATACCGTGTTTCGGGATGCTACCTTTACCATTGAGCGCGGCCAGAAAGTAGCTTTGGTAGGTAAAAACGGAGCTGGTAAATCTACGCTGGTAAAAGCCATTATGGGCGAAATAGATTATGCCGGCAAACTGCAATTGGGTCATAACTGCCTCATCGGGTATTTTGCCCAGAACCAGGCTGCCTTGCTCGACGAAGACCTGACCGTGTTTCAAACCATTGATGAGGTAGCCGTTGGCGATGTCCGGACCCGGGTAAAAGACTTGCTGGGCGCATTTATGTTTAGCGGCGACACCATCGAGAAAAAAGTAAAGGTGCTCTCGGGTGGCGAAAAAACCCGCCTGGCCATGATTAAACTGCTGCTGCAACCCGTAAACCTGTTAATTCTGGATGAGCCCACCAACCACCTCGATATTAAAACCAAAGACATCCTGAAAGATGCCCTGAAAGCTTTCGACGGCACCCTGATACTGGTATCGCACGATCGGGATTTCCTGGACGGTTTGGCCAAAAAAGTTTTCGAGTTTGGCGACCAGCGTATCCGGGAACACTTTGAAGGCATTACCGAATTCCTGCAACACAAAAAAATGGAGAACCTGCGGGAAATTGAAAGAAACGTAGCTAAGTAAGCATTAGCCTAAAAGCTATTCTGGAACTAAACCGATTTTAGCTAATAGTTATACAGATCAGGCTTTAATTTGTAATAAGATCTAAATAAAGAGACAAAAAAGCCTTGCCTGTTATGGGCAAGGCTTTTTTGTGCGGAGAGTTAGCATAACGCGCTACGCCTTATCTTAAAAGTAAATTCTTTATTATGCGTAGCGTTGCGCTGTGCTCTACGTATATTAGGAAAGCTAATCTCCCAATCAATATCATCCAGGTAAAGAATCCAGGTTAGTTTTTTATTTATTTGATGCAGTTAATCTTCCCCCTAACCCCCTCCAAAGGGGGACTTTTTTCTGACCATACTCATAATTTAATGACATTGATCTTCTGATTGGCGTTTAATCCCTAAATAGCCAACAATTTACCTAGTACAGGTATAATGCTGCCAGGCAACAAACCCCATTTAGCAAATTGAATATAGCAGAACTATAAACGGAATATCTAAATATAACAAAATCAAACCAGGCAATGGGAACCAGAACCAGATCAGAAAATCAACAAAAGAAGCAGCGCCAAAAGGAATTCAAGGAAAAAAAAGAACACCAGGAGCGTCTTTTAGCTATAAAAAAAGCTACCCGCGATAAAGGTAAAAGTAGTGATGAGCCTGATGAGATGCACAAAAATAAAGTTTAGCTATTGCTTTTATTCACGCTGTTGTGCGTAGAGCGCTACGCTTACTCTACGCACTTTCTTGAAAAGTCAATCTTTGATTGGCATATTTAACTAATAAAAACAATAGGCACCAGCCCCGGCAAGCCACTGTAATCGCGGGCACTGCTGTATAAGTAGAGGTGGGGTTTCTCTGCCTAGCCTTCCTGCACTGGGTTCTGGTGAATGTAGTTTAGCTTTTGGTCGGTGAAATGATTCGTTAGTAACTCCTCGGTGTGGTTGTTTTACTACCAGAACTGGTACTGCGTATTCCGGCTATTCTTCCCCGCCGCAAACCGGAACTTATTTAACAGCCATTCCTGCCGGCTTTCCGGACCAGGTTCTATTTCCCGGATAATTTGCCCGACCATAAACTTTTTTAAATCCGAATTATATCAAAAAGGTTAACCGATGCTGGTTTCTCAGCGGAAATAATTAAATGCGCATGGCTGCTCATGAGGCACCAGGCATGTACCTGTTTGTTCATAATGCAATAATTCAGGCTCTACACAAATACCTCGATTCCCGTGGTTGGTGGCGCTCCAATTCAATTTTTCTAAATTTTCTTTCCTGTGCTCATTTTACCTGAGCCTGCTTTCCTCGCAGATTTAAGGATATAGAAAATTAAAATTGCTGATCCGGCATAGGTTTTGGCCTCGACTTAGAGATTGCGTAATATTATTTTACTTCTTACCAGCTGCAAACATCTTAAATAATAAATATTAGCTATATTTAACACATATAATCTTCTAAAGATCTTAAATGGCTGTTACTGCTTAAATTACTGGTTAAGCACTTGGGACCTTGTTTATTATCAAAAGAAATTAAGAACCGGGAAGTCAGGCAAATATCAGTAAATATAGCGGCCGGAGTATATTGGTTAGTTTCTATAAATATATAATTCCCTTTTGCAAAAATGAATTGGTCTGAAGAACAGGTATTGGCTTTATCGCCGGACGCCTCCTCTACAAAAGCAGGAAAAGATTTATCCCGTCCCGAAAAATGGCAGCTATTAGCCGTTGATGCGTTGGCACTTTGGGGTGAAATTAAAGGCAGCGGCAGCACGCCATACCGCACGCAGATCGATTTACAAAATATAGCTTTTAAATGCTCCTGTCCTAGCCGAAAATTTCCCTGCAAGCACGGTTTAGGCCTTTTCCTGATTTATGCCCGCAAACCCGATGCTTTTACTGCAGCTACTCCACCCGATTGGGTTACCGAATGGCTAGATAAAAGGCAAGAAAAAGCAATAAAAAAAACCGAAGAACCGGCCAAAGCGCCCGATCCTAATGCCCAGGCCAAAAGAACCGAAGCGCGCGAAGCAAAAATAGTAGCCGGCCTGGAAGAAATAAGTTTATGGGTGAAAGACCTTGTGCGGAATGGATTATTAGCAGTTCCGGAGAAAAGCCCCGCCTTCTGGCAGCATCCAGCGGCCCGGATGGTAGACGCGCAGGCACCGGGAGTGGCTAATATAATTAGAGATATGGGTAATATTTCGTATTATAGCGATAGCTGGCAAACACTGTTGCTCCAGAAGTTAGTGCAGCTTTACCTTATCACCCAGGCTTACCCTAATCGGGATAAAATACCGTTGGCCCTGCAGGCCGATGTGAAAACCTTGGTGGGCTTAACCCAAAACCAGGAAGAGCTAAAAGCCAGCCCCGGAGTAGCCGATACCTGGCTGGTACTCGCCAAGCAAACCAGAGAAGAGGGCAATATATTTACCCAAACCTATTGGCTTTTCGGGCAAAACACTAAGCAGATGGCTATGGTTCTTAACTTTTACCATTTGTCTAAACCTACTGACCTGGGCTTAGTAACCGGAACGGCAATTGAAGCAGCATTGGTATTTTATCCCGGCAGTTACGCTTTACGGGCGCTGATAAAGGAGCAATATAAAACAATAGAAATTCCTCCGCCAAATGCGTATTTAACGCTTTCGGGTATGCAAAAACAGTTTGCCGAAATTTTTGCTGTTTACCCGTGGTTAGAAAGTTTACCGGCCCTGGCAAAAGACTTAACTCCTTTTCTAATGCAGGACAAATGGTTCCTAAAAGATGAAGATAACCGGTATATACCCATCGACCGCCGTTTTACCCAAAACTGGCAATTGCTGGCTTTAAGTGGCGGCTATCCGCTGCAACTCTTTGGCCTATATGGCCGGGATAAATTTTTACCACTGGGTATTTGGCACCGTTCTAACTATTTAACTTTATAAATTATGGAATTCTGGGAAGATGCGGTAAAAGTAGCATTAATAGGTACCGAAAGGCAAAATCTGGACAGAGAAAACCTGCCGGAATCAGTCCGTCTGCTCGCCAGCCAATTAGATTTCAGCCACCAAGAAGATGCTTTTTTAAAAACCGCTGCCTTGCTCATGAACTACGAGCAGGCGGGCCGTAATAATCCGGTTTTAAATTTTAATTTACCCCACCCTTCCAGTCCGGAGGAAAAAGCAAGCTGCTCCGATTACGCCTTACAAACCTTAGCGGCTATCCTGGAAGAAGGATTTTTAATTTTACTTTTTAACTGGGCTCAAACCTGTATAGCCCACCAGCAGGTGGTGCAGGAAGCTTATATTCCCCTGTTGTTAGATGAAGGAAGAAAAAACATCAAAATGCGGCCCTTAATAAAATCCGTATCCGGGCAGCGGGGAGCATGGTTAGCGGCTTTTAATGATAACTGGGATTACCTGAACCAAACCGAAGCAGAAATATGGGAGCAGGGCAAACCGGAAGAACGCAAACAACTATTGCTTCAACTCCGGCAGGAAAATCCGGCCAGAGCGCGTGACTTGTTAATTGCTGCCTGGAAAGAAGAAAACGCCAACAGCCGGGCGGAGCTGATAAGTACTTTTTCAGAAAACCTGTCGCTAGCCGACGAATCAATGCTCCAGGAACTGCAAACTGATAAAAGCCAGAAGGTAAAAGAAGCAGTAGTTTCGCTCCTAAACCAGTTAGCCGGTTCTGAGTGGGTGGCTACCCTTTGGGAGGAGGTTAAACCTTGGTTAACCTTAAAAATCACGAAATCTTTTCTGGCATTCACTTCCGAAGAGTTAGAAGTTAAAATTCCCGAAAACCTGCCATCTTATTTGAAAAAAAGAGGAATCCAGGAATTGAGTGGCAGCAAAACCGTTTCCGAACAGGAATATTGGCTAACCCAGGTTTTGGAAGGTATCCCACCTTCTTATTGGGAGCACCATTTAAATGCTACTCCGGATAAAGTTTTAAACTTGTTCACCAAACATAAATCCTTACGGAAAGTTATACCGGCATTCGTTACCGCCACCGGGCGCTTTAAAGATGTGCGCTGGGCCAAATTGCTGCTAGATGAAAAATTGAAAGAAAATGACTGGGTGCAAATCCCCAGTATTACCCATTTATACCAGTTACTAAGCCTGCTCAGCAAAGAGGACCAGCAATTGTACTTCGATAATAAACTTGATAAGAAAAGCTTTCCCTTTGGGCTAAGTACTTTGGAATTTTTGCTGGGCCTGCAGTTCCAGTGGGATCTTGCATTTTCGATTAAAGCCATGCAGGCATTAGCTAGCGATTATTCTGAGAAAACCATGTATGGCCACTATTATCGACTATTGGAACTACATCCTTTTCTGCATCCGGACGTGCTCCCGCATCTTGCAACGATTGAACCGCCCGACCTTGCCCTTAGTACGCGCTGGCACAACTTACAAAGTAAACTAATCCGGGCCTTGGAATTAAAGAAACAATTAGCGGAATGTTTTTAAACTAATCCTAACCCTACCAAAAGCTATTTTTCCTTCCATAACAGCTAACGGTACTTAAACTGTCATGAGGAGGAAGTGAATGAAATGTAAAAACACCCAACCTATATGCAACAAATACAACGGGCCCACGCCGAACACCAGTTTGCCGAAGAAATTGAAGAACTAAAGAAAGCCGATACGCAACCCTGTCCGCCTAATTGGCAGCTATCGCCGTGGGCGGTAGTGACCTACTTACTAGGCGGTACCTTAAAAAATAATTTTGAGGTATCCCCCAAATACATTGGCAGCCGCCGGTTGATAGAAATTGCGGTCGCTACCTTAACCACCGACCGGGCCTTGCTTTTGTACGGCCTACCGGGTACCGCTAAATCCTGGGTATCGGAACACCTGGCTGCGGCTATCTCCGGCACCTCTACCCTGCTCATCCAGGGAACGGCGGGCACCGGTGAAGAGGCAGTACGTTACGGCTGGAATTATGCCAAGTTGCTGTCCGAAGGGCCTTCCCTGAATGCATTGGTAATTACGCCAATCATGCGGGCCATGCAAGCAGGCAAAATTGCCCGCATTGAGGAATTAACCCGGATTTCAGCCGATGTGCAGGACACGTTGATTACCATCCTTTCGGAAAAAATGCTACCTATTCCGGAATTAAACCTGGAAGTGCAAGCCAATAAAGGTTTTAATGTCATTGCCACCGCCAACAACCGCGACAAAGGGGTAAATGAGCTTTCCGGTGCTTTAAAAAGAAGATTTAACACGGTTATTCTGCCGGTACCAGAAACCATGGAAGAAGAAATCAATATCGTGTCCCGGCGGGTGGAAAGTTTGGGAAGAGCCCTGGAGTTACCAGCCGAACCGCCGGCTTTGGCAGAAATTAAACGTATTGTAACTATTTTCCGGGAGTTAAGAGGTGGCGTAACCCTGGATGGTAAAACAAAACTAAAAATGCCCACCAGCACCATGAGCACGGCGGAAGCTATTTCGGTCGTGAACAGTGGTTTGGCCCTGGCTGGTCATTTTGGCGATGGCGTTATGAATGCGCACGATGTAGCGGCTAGCCTGGTGGGTTCGGTGGTAAAAGACCCGGTGCAGGACAAAGTAGTGTGGCTGGAATACCTGGAAACGGTAGTTAAAAACCGGGATGGCTGGAAAGATATTTACCGCTCCTGCCGGGATCTAATGTAAACCCATGAGCATAACTGTTTTTGGTATCCGCCACCATGGTCCTGGCTCAGCACGTAGTTTAAAAGTGGCATTAACCCACTTACAACCCGATATGGTGCTGGTAGAAGGGCCACCCGATGCAAATGACATTTTATATCTAAGCGGCGCAGAAGCCATGAAGCCGCCGGTAGCTTTACTGGCTTACTTGCCCGAAAAACCCGAAGAAGCTGTTTTTTACCCCTTTGCGACCTACTCGCCGGAATGGCAAGCTATCCGGTATGCCCAGTTAAATCAGGTCCCGGTAGCTTTTATGGATTTACCCCTGGCCCATAAATTTGCCCTGGCGGAATACAAGCCGGAAGGACCAGCAACCGATGTAACAGCTATTCCGGAAGAACCTGGTAATTACCCCCTCGATTACTTAGGCCGGGCGGCCGGTTTTGCGGATGGTGAATTATGGTGGGAGCACATGTTTGAACAGCGACAGAATTCCGAAGCCGTTTTCGAGGCCGTGCTGGATGCCATGCACGGATTACGACAGGAACTGGCCCGTCCGGAATCCTTAGAAACCCTTATCCGGGAAGCTTATATGCGTAAGATTATCCGGCAGGCGGAAGCAGATGGTTATCAGAAGATTGCGGTCGTTTGTGGCGCCTGGCATGCGCCGGCCCTGGCTTATATGCCTCTTAGAAAACACGACAATGACCTGCTGAAAGGTTTACCAAAAGTAAAAGTGGCGGCCACCTGGATTCCCTGGACTTTTAACCGGCTTACCTTTTATAGCGGCTACGGTGCCGGGGTTAACTCCCCCGGCTGGTACCAGCACTTATGGGATCACCCCGAAGATACCGGTATTGGCTGGATGACGAAAGTAGCCCGGGTATTCCGTAAAAAAAACATGGACACCTCCGTGGCACACGTGATTGATGCTTTCCGGCTGGCGGAAACCTTAGCGGGGCTGCGTAATCTCTCCCGGCCGGGATTAACAGAATTAAACCAGGCTACCCAATCGGTTATTTGTTTCGGCGACGATTTAATGCTGCAGTTGATTTTCCAGGAGCTGATTGTGGGCAAAAAATTGGGCCGGGTACCCGAGGAAACGCCCCAAGTGCCCCTACAAAAAGACCTGGAAAAGCTGCAAAAAAAGCTGCGGCTGGCCCCGAAAGCATTCGAACAAATACTTACCCTGGACCTGCGGCAGCCGAATGATTTGGAACGGAGCAAATTATTACACCGCCTGGTAATACTGGGCATTAATTGGGGGCACCCACAAGGGACCTCCGGTAAAGGTACTTTTAAAGAACAATGGTCGCTGAATTGGGAACCAGAACTGTTAATTAAAGTTATTGAAATGGGCGTTTGGGGCAATACCCTGAAAATTGCGGCCTCCAATTATATCATCCAGAAAGCTCAGGAAACTACTATTATTGGTGAAGTAGCCGAATTACTGGAAAAAGCTATTCCGGCCGACCTGGAAACGGCTGTGGCCCGGCTCATGCAGCGGATTGATGCGCTGGCTTCCGTCTCCGGTGATATTTCCCAACTCATGCGGGCCCTGATTCCGCTGGCTTACGTGAGCCGTTACGGTAATGTGCGCCAAACCGATTTGAATTTGCTCACTTCATTGGTACAGGGCTTAACCATCCGGATCAGCATAGGCTTGCCGAATGCCTGTTTTGGCCTCGACGACGAAGCATCCGCCAGCATGTTTGAGGCTATATCGGAAGTACAGTCTGCATTAAGTCTCTTTCCGGAACCGGCCATTACAGAGCCCTGGCGGAAAGCCCTGCATACCTTGTTAAACAGCCACCACATTCATGGCCTTATTGTAGGCCGTTCTTGCCGGCTACTCGCCGATGCAAAAGAATTCACCGAGCAGGACTTAGCAGCTAAATTCAGTTTGGCCCTATCAAGTGCGCAAGAGCCAGCTTATTCGGCGGCTTGGCTGGAAGGCTTCCTGAAAGGCAGCGGTATGATTTTATTGCTGGATGAAGTCCTGTGGAATATTCTGCATAGTTGGATTAGTACGCTGGAGGAGGAAACATTTGTACAGCTCCTGCCATTACTAAGGCGTAATTTTTCATCTTTTACTCCTGCCGAGCGGAGAAAGATTGGTGAGAAGGCAAAGTCGGGAGGACCTCAAACTAAGATGCCCACACCAACGACCCTGGCCGATTTTGACTACGAGCGAGCAGAAAAAGCCTTGCCGGTTATGGCGCAACTACTAGGGTTAGAGGTTTAATGGTGCCTTGTAATTAAAATAATGATTTAGAATTTAAAGCATATAGGTTCGTCTATGAACGATAATAATTTAAAACGGTGGCGTTTAATTTTAGGTGGTGAGGCAGCCGATGGTACTGGAGTAAGTTTAACCGGACTTGATGTAAATCTGGATAAAACTTTAACCGCCCTCTATGATTCCGAGAGAACCGCAGGGCTGGGCTCTTCTTCGCCCAATGTAACGCGCTGGCTAGGCGATATACGGACTTACTTTCCTTCGTCGGTAGTAAAAGTAATGCAGCAGGATGCCCTGAAGCGGCTAAATCTTACCTCGATGTTGTTGGAACCCGAAATGCTCGCCGCAGTAGAACCGGACGTAAATTTAGTGGCTACCCTCCTGACATTGAGCCGGGTTATACCGGATAAAACCAAAGATACCGCCCGGGAAGTAGTACGCAAAGTAGTGGATGAACTCATGAAAAAGTTGGCCCAGCCCATGCAACAGGCCATTACGGGTAGCCTGAACAAAGCCGCTAAAATTAAGCGCCCCCGCCACAACGAAATAGACTGGCCTACTACCATTCGGAAGAACCTCCAACACTACCAACCCGAATACAAAACCATTATCCCGGAAACCCGGATCGGCTTTGGCCGAAAAAGAGCAGCCTTAAAAGATATTGTGCTCTGCCTCGATCAAAGTGGGTCCATGGGCGCTTCGGTGGTATATACGGGTATTTTCGGAGCGGTAATGGCTTCCCTGCCTGCGGTTAAAACCAAAATGGTAGTTTTTGATACTGCCGTTGCTGACCTGACAGAAGAACTGCAGGACCCCGTAGATTTACTCTTTGGCGTACAATTAGGTGGTGGCACTGATATTCAATTGGCCTTAGGTTATTGCCAGCAAATCATTACCAGGCCTTCGGATACGGTGCTGGTAGTGATTACTGATCTGTATGAAGGGGGTAATGTGTTAGAAATGAAAAAAAGGTTTGCTTCCATTGTAGAAAGTGGCGTGCAACTGGTGGTTTTATTAGCGTTGAATGATGATGGTTCCCCGGCTTATGACCACAGCAATGCCGGCTTTCTGGCGTCATTAGGCATACCCGTTTTTGCCTGTACCCCAGATCTATTTCCGGATCTTATGGCCGCAGCGCTCCAGAAGCAGGATATTGGACAATGGGCAGCAACTCATAATATCCCTATTGTTCGGGGCAGTAAGGAATTATAATAGATGAAAATAGACTAAATTGAAATTTAAACCAAAATATCTTTCATTTATTTTTGAAAGTTTAAAAACATTTATATCTTTGAGCCATGGAATTAGCGGAAGCAAAGCAAAAGTTTATCCAAGCCTGGGGCAAGTTGGGTTCCGAATGGGGTATTAACCGCACCATGGCCCAAGTCCACGCCTTGCTTTTAATTTCGCCGGAGGCTCTTACCACCGAAGACGTTATGGCTGATCTGCAAATTTCGCGGGGCAATGCCAACATGACTTTGCGCGACCTGATTGATTGGGGCCTGGTAGAAAAGCAACACCGCACCGGCGAGCGCAAAGAATATTTCTTCGCTGAGAAAGATACCTGGATAATTGCCCGGCAAGTAGCCAAAGAACGAAAAAGAAGAGAATTGGATCCGGTACTTAAAATTTTGGACCAACTAAAAAACGTGCAGGGTGATGAGAACGACCCGGAATATAAAACTTTTAAAACTTCGGTTATCGATATAAATAAACTGGCTCAAAATGTAGACCAGACGCTGCAAACCATGTTAAAAGCCGAAGAAAGCTGGTTTTGGGGCTCTATTTTTAAAATTTTTAAGTAATCCTATTTTTTTATCTATAAGTTTCATTTATTACTGAAAATTCAATACATACATTAACTTCAAACTACAATTATCATGAACTACTTTATCTTAACCTACGCTGTTTATTTATTTATCAGTATCGCGCTTACCATTTGGGTGGCCAAAGTGCTTTTTAAAAACGGTCGCATCTTTCTGGTCGATATTTTCCACGGTAACACCGATCTGGCTGATTCCGTGAATAAACTCCTGGTAGTGGGCTTTTACCTGATCAACATTGGTTACATGAGTCTGGCCTTGAAAGCAACCGGCAGCATACCCAGTGTACAAGTGGTAGTAGAAGTACTCAGCTATAAACTTGGCTGGATAATTTTAATCTTAGGTGGCATGCACTTTCTAAACCTGACTATATTCTTTAAACTCCGCAACCGGGCGCAGCAGCAAATTCAATCTGCACATTCAGCTTAACTCTTTTTAAAGATTTAAATTTATGGCTAAGATTATTTTGGCGGGGGGCTCCGGCTTCCTTGGACAAATACTCAGCAGACATTACCGGGACAAGGGCGACAAAGTAGTCGTCCTGACCCGCCACCCGCACACCAGTACAAATGGTGTTTTACAAGTCGACTGGGACGCTAAAAACCTGGGCAACTGGATAAGCCATTTGGATAATAGCGATATACTAATAAATCTCACCGGCAAAAGCGTGAACTGCCGCTATAACGCACAAAACAAAAAAGAAATATTTGCTTCCCGTCTGGATGCTACCAGGGTATTGGGTAAGGCACTGCAGTTGGTCCCCCACCCACCTCAAACCTGGATAAATGCAGCATCAGCCACCATTTACCGGCACGCCGAAGATTGCCCGCAGGATGAATTTACCGGTGAATTTGGCACCGGGTTTTCGGTTGAGGTGTGCAGGCAATGGGAAGAAACTTTCTTCTCCCAGGAAACGCCTGGCACCCGGAAAATTGCTTTGCGTCTGGCCATCGTACTGGGTAAAAACGGGGGTGTTATGCCTTATTTTCATAACCTGGCAAAATTTGGTTTAGGTGGCAAGCAAGGCAATGGTCAGCAATATTTCAGTTGGGTACACGAACAGGATGTTACCGGTATTATTGATTTCCTGGTTTCCCATCCGGAATTGGAAGGAGTCTTCAATGTTTCTGCTCCTAACCCAGTACCTAATTATGCTTTTATGCAAGCCGTCCGGAAAGTGGTAAAAGCCCCATTTGGGCTGGATACACCAAAATGGTTACTCCAAATGGGTTCGGTGTTCATTGGTACCGAAACCGAATTAATTCTAAAAAGCCGTTGGGTCTTGCCCCGACGTTTAACGGAAGCCGGATATAGATTTGCCGTACCAAACATTAACGTCGCTCTGGCAGCTTGTGTATGATTTGAGCATTGTTTTATTCCTTAGCATTTATTTACCTGCCAGTAAACAGGTACTTAAGTCTAACTTAGAACGACTTTTAATAAGTGGTTAAATCATTTTCTTCTACATTAGTTCAAATAGATCTTTCTTGATTCGCTTCTGTGGTTTACACCATGCACTTCTTAATTAAAACATAATAATTTAACCTTTTACTTTATGCTTTCTAAAAGATTATCACTCGCTCTGGGCCTACCCGTCCTATTTGCTTTTGTTGTCCGGTTTATTTTTGGGGTTGACTCCTGGAGTAGCCTATTCTCCGTTATGACCCTTAGCTTCTTGCTTTTGCTGCCTTCGGGAATTGGTGCATTAACCATTTATTTTTCTAAAACAGAAAATGTAAGAAGTCGGGCTTACCAAATATTTATGCCCTGGTGTCCCGTCTTTGCTTTTTTTGTTTTAACATTAATGCTCTCTACAGAAGGCTGGGCCTGCTGGATTATGGCCTTACCTTTATTTATGCTGGGGGCTTCCTTAGGTGGACTAATTGCCGGATACTTTAAAGTAAAGGGCAGTAATGAAAAAGAAAACCTTTCCGTTTCCGTCCTTGTTTTGCTACCATTTTTGTGCTCACCTCTCGAACAGCTTATTGCCACCATACCAGGCACCTACCAGGCCTATACCTATATCGATATTCAGGCATCTAAATTTACTATCTGGAATAATGTAACCAGTGTAAAAGCCATTGATAGTCACCAAGACAAGGGATGGTTAACCCGGTCCCTTGGGTTTCCCCGACCTATAAAAGCTGAATTAAATTACCAGGGGGTAGGTGCTTATCGGAAAGCTATTTTCGACAAAGGATTGGTATTCCATGAACAAGTAACTGCGTATGTCCACGAACAAAAAATGGAATTTTCTATAAAAGCATATCCGCACGAAATCCCTTCTACCACCATGGATAAACATGTGGTAATAGGCGGTGATTATTTCGACGTACTAAACGGAACTTACGAATTAGAAATGTTATCGAACGCCACTTATCGCCTACACCTCTACAGCCATTTTAAACTAGCTACCTCTTTCAATTTTTACGCCAGTTGGTGGGCCAATTGGATTATGCAGGATATCCAGAATAATATCTTACAAATTGTAAAACAGCGGGCCGAAGAAAACAACCTGGATATTACCACCACTATAATGTGATAAAATCGCTACTATTTCGCTTTACCGAATGATCTAAGAATCTGGACAGATTGAAATATACATTTAGCTTCATTAAAAATCAGTCCAAAACTCCCCTCCTGTTTTAGGAGGGGCAGGGGTGGTAAAAATTACCTCAAACGAAAATATGTAATTACTTTGATCCCTGTACTTACATTCCCTCCCGCTCCAGCCATTCTAGCTGACCCGGTAATTCTTTATTATTAAATTCCAGGTGAATCACGCGTCGGTGCTTATCATTTTCCGTTTTAGCCGAAGCATGCAGCGTTAGGGGCTTGAGCAGGTGCACCCCGCCTTTTAGGACGGAACAGGATTTACACGCCGTAGCCTCCTGGATAGCCATTATCTCTTCGGCCGACAGAATATTTAAATGCGTTTTAGGAATTACTTTTAAGGCACCATTTTTTTCATCCGTATCATCCAGGTGAATCCGCACGGTGAAGCAACTGTGCAATATTTCAATAGGCGGAATAACACTAGTTAACCCGGCTTTATGCGTCCAGGACCGGAAACCTTCCGTCTCTATTTTCTCCTTTACATTAATGGGGACATCCTGGTGCCAGGTTACATACCAATTAGATTGCGGAGGTTTATCGAAGTAAATGGCCTTGGTGAGAAAATAATCCTTGCCGAAGCCTTCCTTTACCAGGGTACACAGGTTCTGGTTAAAAAGCACTGCTTTTAAATGAGGGATTTCCTGCAACAAACTCCGGATGGCAAAAAGGTTCTCTGTTCTCCGGAAACGTTCCGGATCTTCAGCGGCCCGGTTAATCATGGATAGAATCTGGCCTACTTCCTTATTCGTATAGATATTTTCCAGAATGGCAAACCCGCGCCTTTTTACCTTCGTTATACTGGTACCCAGTTCTACCAGCTTTAGTTCCCGTTCGTACAATTCGGTAGTATGACGGGCTTTATCGTAGATGCGCCTTTTCAGCCGCTCCGGTTTCAGCACTTTTATACAATCACCAAAGCCCAGGATTTCCCGTTCTAGCTCATAATTCAGTTGTACCTTTAAACTTATAATGATACCATTACTGGTTTTTTCCAGCAAAGCTTGAGAATGGTGAATGGGCTTGGTCAGTACGTAAGGGGCATTCTCCCAGTTTATAAACAGCACCACTTCTTCCGGCAGTTCCTTGGTATTTACCGTTACCCCTACCACATGTTCATAATATTGTGTGAGGTCCAGGGATTCATTCGCCAGGTATTGCTCCGAACATTCTACCACGGCACTAATCCTATCGAGTGCCAGGTTCATAATGGGCTGGCTCTTTTTTTGGATGCCCAGCACAAACCAACGGTTGCGGTATTCTTTCAGAAAATAAGGATGGAAAGTAAAGCTATTGGCTTCCCTGGCTTTGAAAGACTGATAAGTTAACGTAACCGGTTTCTTTTTCAGGATGGCCTGGTAAATAGCATCAATATACTCCAGTCCTTTTAAGCCATCGTTCTTCTCCAGATCGATAATGGGCGCCTGTTTGGTTTTAGCCGTATGAATGCGGTCTTCCAACCGCTGCACCATGCCGTTCAGTTCGTTAAAGTGCGTAAAGCCTTTAAACTGCCGCAGAATTTCCACTACTTCTGTTAGTTTGCCCAAGTCCTGGTCGGTTAACGGAATATTGGTAATAGAGTAATCCGGAT
>Ga0210040_10004036_pt1 | contig 19417 bp, 22 predicted proteins | sample CryGeyCG12114_NA_FD_185462 | JGI IMG/M metagenome (GOLD analysis project Ga0210040, IMG submission 185462) | Groundwater microbial communities from aquifer - Crystal Geyser CG19_WC_8/21/14_NA (SPAdes) (version 2) | ecosystem: Environmental > Aquatic > Deep subsurface > Groundwater | place: USA...
CGCCGCTCCACCAGCCCAGCGTCTTCGAGGATCTTGACGTGGCGGCTGACCCTGGGCTGGCTCTGGCCCAAAACCTGGGCCAATTCACCAACGGAAAGCTCCATGGACCGCACCAGCGTCACGATCCGCAACCGCGTCGCGTCCGCCAGAGCACGGAAGATGTCGAGAGCCGATGCCATGACCAAGAGATATAAAGATATCTTTATATGAGGTCAACGTGAACCGAAGCGGACAAGCTGCGTTAGGGTCCGGATCGGCTGTTCGATACGGCCGCGTAACTGTGGGAGAGACGCTGATGAAGAAGTTCCTTGCCCCTGCCCTGGCCCTGGTTGCCGCGACCGGTCTCGCTGCGTGTAGCCAGAAGACGCAGGATCAGGCTGCCGCAACTGCGGACAATGCCGCTGCCGACACCGCCGCGACCACTGAAAACGCCACCGACGACGTGAGTGCCGCAACCGACAATGCGCTCGACTCGGCTGAACAGTCCACGGATGAAGCGGGCCGTTCGGTCTCCAACGGCGTGAACAATGCAGGCCGCTCGATCGAGAACGGCGCTGACAAGGCCGGTGCCGCGATCGGCAACGCCGCCGACAAGGCCGCGGACGCGACGGGCAGCGCGCTCGAAAAGGCAGGCAAGGCGTTGAAGGATTGAGGTTGATCGGCGCAGCGGCTGGCGTCACGCTTGCCGCATGCGCCGCATCGCTCCCTTTCTAGTCCTGCTTCTTGTTGCAGGTTGCTCGGCCGGGTCTGACGATCCGGCCGCTGTCACACCGGACCAGGATCGCCAACTGAATCAGGCCGCGGCTGAACTCGACATCAACGCCGCCGCGCCCTCGTCCGTTGAAAGCCCCACGCCATGAACTTCCCGCATCGCACCATCGGCAGCACCGATTTGCGGATCGCGCCGCTCGTGCTTGGCGGCAATGTATTTGGCTGGACGGCGGACAAGGCGACCAGCTTTGCGATCCTCGATGCCTTTGTTGAGCATGCTGCTCAGGGCGGCGGCGCAGTGATGATCGACACTGCGGACGTGTACTCCGCCTGGGTGCCCGGCCACCGCGGCGGCGAGTCCGAAAGCGTCATTGGTGAATGGCTCCGCGCGTCGGGCCAGCGCGACAGGGTCTTGATCGCTACCAAGGTCGGCATGCTGCCGGGCGACGGCGGCGAAAAGCTTGCCCCGGCTCGTATAGCTTCTGCCTGCGACGCATCACTTGCGCGGCTCGGGGTAGATCGGATCGATCTTTACTACGCACATCAGGATGATGACGCGGTGTCGCAGGAGGACTATCTGGCCGCGTTCGGCCGGTTGGTTCAGGCGGGCAAGGTGGGTGTGGTTGGCGCCTCCAATTTCACCGCCGCGCGGCTCGCCACCGCGGTCGAGTTGGCCCGCGACAACAGCGGACTGCCGCGGTTCCAGGTCCTTCAGCCCGAGTATAATCTGGTCAGTCGCGGCGCGTTTGAGGGCGAGTTGCAGGACCTGTGCGTTCGCGAAAACATCGGGGTCCTGCCCTATTACGGCCTCGCTTCGGGCTTCCTGACGGGAAAATACCGATCCGACGACGACCTGGGCAAGAGCGTCCGGGGCGGGCGAATGCAGGCGCTGCTCGAAGGCAAGGGCCCGGCCGTCCTGGCCGCAATGGATCGCATATCGGCCGAAACTGGCGCCACCTTGGCCCAGATCGCCCTCGCCTGGCTGATGGCGCGGGATGCCGTTACCGCTCCGATTGCGAGCGCAACGTCGGTCGAGCAATTGCAGGGCCTGCTGCCCGCGATTGCGCTGAAACTCAGCCCCGATCAATTGGACCAGCTCACGACGGCCGACGCCTGACAGTGGCGTGAGGGGGTTGCGCCACAGGAACGGGAGCGACACTGACTCGTTGTCACACCGCAACGAGACGAAGCTGAACGGAAAAGGGGACCCATGAAGCTTACCATCTTCGGCCTGACGGTAAGCTCGTCTTGGGGAAATGGTCACGCAACGCTGTGGCGCGGGCTGATCCGCGCTCTTCACGCCCAGGGGCATCAGGTGGTGTTCGTGGAGCGCGACGTGCCATGGTATGCCGACCATCGCGACCTGCACGACCTGCCGGGTGGCCGCCTGTTCCTCTATCGTGACTGGCAGGACGTGCTCGACCAGCGCGACCAGCTGCTCGACGCAGACGCCGTCATGGTCACCTCCTACTGCCCTGACGCGATCGCAGCGACCCGGCTGATCGAGGCGGAAGCGCACGGCACCCGCGTATTCTACGACCTCGATACGCCGGTGACCCTGGCCGCCCTCGCCGCTCAAGGCAGTGTCGACTATTATCCGCCAGAGGGCCTGGGCGGTTTCGACCTGGTGCTCAGCTACACGGGCGGACCGGCCCTTGACGAGTTGACGGCGCTGGGCGCCCGGCAGGTTGCGCCGCTGTACGGCCATGTCGATCCCGACGCGCACCGCCCTGTCGCGCCCGTCGACGTGTATCGCGGCGACCTTTCCTACCTTGGTACCTACGCCGCAGATCGACAGCCGACGCTCGACCGGCTGTTCCTTCAGCCCGCGGCTCGCGCGCCCGATCGCCGGTTCGTGCTGGGCGGATCCAGCTACCCCGCTGATTTCGGCTGGCAGCCCAACATCTGGTACATGAATCACGTCGCGCCGCCTGATCATCCGGGCTTTTTCTGCTCGTCACGGCTGACGCTCAACGTCACCCGCGCCGACATGGCGGCGATGGGCTGGTGCCCGTCGGGGCGCTTGTTCGAGGCAGCGGCGTGCGGTGTGCCGATCGTGTCTGACGAATGGGCGGGACTCGGTAGCTTCTTTGCACCCGGAGAGGAGATCCTGATCGCTCGCACGGCAGAGGATACGCTGGCGGCGCTTGAACTGTCGGATGCGGAGCTGTCCCACATCGCCCGCCGCGCGCGCGACCGCGTGCTTGCCGAGCATAGCAGCGCCTCACGAGCGCGTGATCTGGTACGCCTGATCGAAGCCTCCGCCTCGCGCGCGAGCACGCCCATGACGGCTGCCGCGGCCTGATGTGGGGAATTATCCCGGCGGCGGGTAACGGTACCCGGATCCAGCCGCTCGCCTTTTCCAAGGAACTGCTCCCGGTCGGCAGCCGCATCGACGCTGATGGCTGCGAACGTCCCAAGGCGGTCAGCGAATATCTTGTCGAGCGTATGGTTGCAGGGGGCGCCACGCGCATCTGCTTCGTGATCAGCCCCACAAAATCGGACATGCTGCGCTATTATGGCGGCGGTGTTGGCGGCGTGTGCACCGCGTTCGTCGTACAGCCGGCGGCGGGTGGCCTGTGCGATGCCATTTTCCGCGCCGCACCGTTGATCGCTCCCGAGGAGCCGGTGCTGGTGGGTCTCCCCGATACGGTGTGGTTTCCGGCGGACGGCCTCGCGCGGTTGCCCGACGACGAACTCGGCTTTCTTCTGTTTCCGGTCGACAAGCCCGAACTGTTCGACGCGGTCGTGCTGGACGGAGACGACCGGGTCCAAGAGATTCAGGTTAAGCAGGCAGAGGCCCGATCGAATTGGGTCTGGGGCGCCTTCAAGATGCCCGGACGCGTCTTTCACGAGCTTCATCAGCTGTGGCAACAGCCTGATCGGCGGGACGAGTATATCGGCACACTCGTCAATGCATGGCTCGCCCTTGGCAACAGCGCGCGCGGCGTGAGGGCCGGCACCAGCTATGTCGACGTCGGAACGCTCGGCGGATACCGGTCCGCCATCGGCCTGCTCGCGTCCGACTGACGATGGCGCCGCCCACCGACGAGCAACTGCGCGAGTCGGCCAAGCACCGCGGCCTGAAGCTTCTCAAGTCCCGCCGGCGGAAGCCCGGCGGCGACTTTGGCCTTTATGGCCTCGCCGACGGCCAGGGCACGCCTGTGTTCGGATCCGGCGACGACGGCCTGACTGCCACTGCCGAGGAGGTCGCCGGCTATCTGCGCCGGGGCGACGCCGCCACATGGGCGAGTTCGGTCGAGACGACGCCGGACACCGCCTGCGCGGCGAAACGGCCCGTCTTTGAGCCTGAAGAAGAGGTCGAGCCCGCGATAGAGCCCCGACCTCGGCGCCGATCCACTCGCGATCCGGCGCCCCCTTTGAAGCTTCGCCCGAAGCCGGCGCCGCAGCCGGCACCTGCGTCGAAGCCGCAAGGACAGGCAAATCCCGCCCGTACCGAGACGCCTGTTCCCTCACCTGCTCCGGCGCCACCACCTCCTCCTCCTCCGTCCCGACCGCCGCTGCTGGTCCGACCCGCCACCCGCGCCGACGCAGCTGCGGTAGCTCTCCTCGTGCCCGGCAACGATGCCGCGGCCATCGCGGAACGCATCGCGACCGCGACCACGCTCGGCGAGCCCGTCTTCGTGGCCGACGAGGGCGGAGTGATCGGCTGCCTCGCCTGGCACGTCATGCCGACGCTCCAGCATGGCCCGATAGCCCGCGTCACGTTTCTCGCCGTCGCCGGCGAACAGCAACGGCGCGGGATCGGGCGTCGCCTGGTCGATCACGTCGCGGACATCGCACAAACCCGCGACCTCGCGCTCATCGAGGTAATGAGCGACATCGCCATCAGCAGCGCTCACGGCTTTTTCCGCCGCCTTGGCTTCACACAGACCAGCTATCGCTTCGCCCGCGCACCGCAGGCGGACCAATCGGCGACGCGGGACGTATAGGCAGGCACATGGCCGACATCATCAAGACAGTCCGCGAAAACATCGTCCTCTACGGCGCCCTCGCGGCCAATCTCGGCATCGGTGTCGCGAAGTTCGTGGCCGCCGGGATCACCGGCTCCTCGTCCATGCTGACGGAGGGCGTGCACAGCTGCGTCGACAGCGGCAACCAGATCCTGCTGCTGTACGGGCAAAAGCGCGCCAAGCGCCCGCCGGACGCCGCCCACCCTTTTGGCTACGGGCGCGAACTGTACTTCTGGGCCTTCGTGGTCGCGATCCTCATCTTCGCCGTGGGTGCCGGGGTGTCCGTGTATGAGGGCATCGCTCACATTAACCATCCCGAGGAACTGCAAAGCGCGACGGTGAACTATGTCGTTCTAGGCATCTCCGCTCTCCTGGAGGGGTCAAGCTGGACCATTGCCATACGGGAGTTCGGCAAGAGCAAGGGTGACAGGGGCTGGTGGCAGTCGATCCACCGCTCAAAAGACCCGGCCGGGTTCATCGTACTGTTCGAGGACTCGGCTGCTTTGGCGGGGCTTGCGATCGCGGCGGCCGGAGTTTGGGCCAGCCACCACTTCAACGATCCCCGGATCGACGGCTATGCGTCGATCGCGATCGGAGCGGTGCTGGCGGCGGTGGCCGTGCTCCTCGCACGCGAGGCGAAAGGCCTGCTGATCGGGGAACGTGCCGATCCACAGGTGATCGAAACCGTTCGGGATCGTATCGCCGCACATCCGGCAGTGACGGCCGTCAATCATGTCCGCACGATTCATACCGCGCCCGACAGCGTCTTCGTGGCCGTCAGTGCCGACTTCCAGGACGCCCTGACGATGGGCGAAGGCGAGACGTTGATCGAGGAGATAGAGACGTCGTTGAAGAAGGAACTGCCGCAGCTAAGCTCGATCTACATTCGCCCGGAAAAGCGCGAGAATGCGGCCAAGATCGCGACTAACCCAGCACATGCATGATCCACGGGTACGCGCGCCTTAGCGCTTCAAGGCAATGACGGCTTGCAGTATGAGACAGTTCATGCGCTCCCTCCTCCGCCTATTTCTTGCTGCCCTGCTATGCCTTAGTGCCGCTCTTCCGGCCCAGGCGGCAGTGACGATCACGTTCTGGAGCCATGAACTCGGCAACAGCTTCCCGCACACCTTTTTCACGCTGCGCGGTGCGCCCGACGCGGGTGGAGCGCCGGTCGACGCAAATTACGGGTTCACGGCGAAGTCGGTCAGTCCGGCATTGCTGTTCGGCACCGTGCCTGGCCGTCTCGACATTGCGAAGCCCGGCTATATGCGGGGCAGCGATGCTCAGTTTGCGGTGACCCTGACCGATGCGCAATACGCCCAGATCCTGACCCTCGTCGCCGCGTGGGACGACAAGACCGGGGACGGCCGTTACAACTTGAACAACCGCAACTGCATCCACTTCATCAAGGAAGCGGCTCGGATCGCGGGGCTGACCGGACTCGATCAGCCAAAGCTGATGAAGAAGCCGCGCTCTTACCTTCAGGCGGTTGCGGAGGCGAACAAGGGCCGGGTCTATCCGCTGAACCTGCACGGCGACAAATATCTTCAGTCGCTGACGCCCCTTACGGTGGCGCCACAGGTCCCTGCCGTGACGACACTTGCGTCCGTTCCGGGTCAGCCGGGTGCCGCTGCGGCTTCGTCCACGATCTCCACGACGTCCAGCACGGCGCCAAAGCCCGAATAGGGCAGCACCATCCGCCAACGGGCGGGCCCGATCCGCTCGACAAGGCCCGGCACATCACGTCGCGCGTCGCGACCGTAGACGATCGGGCGCCGCTCGCCTGGATAAGTCCATGTGCCAAGAAATACCGCACGGGCGTCCGTGTCTGGGTAGATCATCCCGTCCGGGCGCTGCCCTTCACCTGCGACGGTCAGGGCCCCTCCCCCCTGCTCGGCGGGAGCGATCCGGCATTTGAGCCAAGCCTGCGCGACCGGCTCGCCATGGTCGAACCGCCATCTTCGACACCGGAAGGTGCCCGCGGGCGGAGTAGCGCCCGCAAGCGCCACGTCGGGGTTAAACAACGGATCGCCTTTGACGTCGGGGCTGATCAGGGCTGCCGTCCAGGCTGCTCTCCATTGCCGCAAGCGGTCGCGATCCGTCCGCGTCGCAACACGCCGCCAGTCTGCCGCCTGCGATAGGGCCGGTGCGGCGGCGGCCAGCAGCAACGCCAGCGCGGCTGCGCGGTCAGGCCGCAGTCCAACCTCCATCCATCGACAGGTTGGCGCCGGTGATCGCCGCGGCTTCGTCCCTGCACAGGAACAACGCCAGGGCGGCAACCTGCTCGGGCGTCACGAACTCCTTGGTGGGCTGGGCGGCAAGGAGCACGTCGTTCATCACCTGCTCGCGCGTCAGGCTGCGCGCGCGCATCGTGTCCGGGATCTGGTTCTCGACCAATTGGGTCCAGACGTAACCTGGGGAGATCAGGTTGGCGGTGATGCCGTCCTGCGCCACCTCCAGCGCCACCGCCTTGGTCAGACCCGCCAGGCCGTGCTTGGCCGCGACGTATGCGGATTTGTTCGGGCTCGCGACCAGCGAGTGCGCCGACCCCGTGGAGATGATCCGCCCCCAGCCGCGCCGCTTCATCGCCGGAATGGCCGCGCGCATGACGTGAAAGGCGGAGCTCAGGTTGATCGCGATGATCGCGTCCCACTTGTCGACGGGGAAGTCGGCGACTGAAGCGACATGCTGGATCCCAGCATTGTTGATCACGATGTCGACGCTGCCCAGCTCGCGCTCGGCACGATCAACCATTGCCGAAACGTCGTCCGGACGAGTCATGTCGGCCGCGTCGTACAGTGCGGCGGCGCCGCTCACGTCGGCGATCTCCATGCGGATGCTCTCGATCGCGGCAGGATCGCCAAAGCCGTTCAGCACCACGGCAGCGCCCTCTCGGGCGAGCGCGCGGGCATAGGCAAGGCCGATGCCCGACGTGGAGCCGGTGATCACCGCGGTGCGGCCCTTCAGGAACATGGCCTTCTCCTTTCCCCACCCCATGACGTTGCGACCGAGTCGGTGCAACCGTCCTACGTCGCCAAGCATTTCGCTTCCGTTCCTTTTCTGTAACGGGAGTGCCCGCCGATGCGGCTCGACGATTTTGATCCGAACATCGACGTTGGCGACCAGGGCAACCGCGGGGGTGGCGGGGGCTTCGGTTTTGGCGGAGGCGGCGGTGGCGGCCTTTTGTTCAGCCTGTTGCCGCTGATCGGCAGCCGCTTCGGCTGTGGCGGCATCGTGGTCGTCCTGCTTCTGCTCGCCGTCTTTGGCGGGCTGGGCAATCTGGGCGGCATGATCGGCGGCGGGGGCAACGGCGTGCCGGCCACCCAGTCGGCATCACAGGATCGGGGCAGTGCCACCACGGTCTGCCGCGAGAACGCCGAACAGCTTGCCGCCTGCAACGCCTTCAGCTCGGCGCAAAAGACATGGGCCGCGGTCTTCGCCAACCAGGGCCAGCGCTTCCAGGCGCCCGGACTTCGATTCTTCGACCAGAACGGCGAGTCCGGATGCGGTGCTGCACAGGCAGCGATGGGGCCGTTCTATTGCCCGACAGACCAGCGCATCTACCTCGACACCAGCTTCTTCAACGAGCTGGCTACCCGCTTCAAAGCCTCCGGCGACTTTGCGCAGGATTATGTGATTGCGCATGAATTCGGGCACCACATCCAGAACCTGCTCGGCACGTCCGACCAGGTTCAGCGTATCCAGCGTTCCTCGTCGGAGCGTGAGGGCAACGCTGCCTCCGTGCGGCTGGAACTTCAGGCGGACTGCTATGCCGGCGTCTGGGCCGCGCAGAACCGTGACCGGCTGGATCCGGGCGACGTGCAGGAGGGCATGACCGCAGCTCAGGCGATTGGTGACGACACGCTGCAGAAGCAGGCGAGCGGCCGCGTCATGCCCGACAGCTTCACGCACGGCACCTCTGCCCAGCGGCAGCACTGGTTGCAGGTCGGGCTCGAAACCGGCGACCCCGCACGCTGCGATACGTTTAACAACCCGATCTGATCGGACAGAAGCCACAACCTGAAGGGCTCGAGCGGCGACGCTCGAGCCCTTTCTCATACCGGTCCTGTCTCACGTCCGGCGCCAACAAGAGGAGACCGAGCATCTCTGCCCGGCCCCCATCTATCGAAAGACCGCTTCAGTAAGTACCGGAGAAGCTCCGGTTCAGATCCGTGCGCCCCTCACCAGTCGTGCTCGACGCACTTGTCTGGCCAGATGCGGTGCCCTGACCGGACGCACCACCCTGACCAGATGAACTGGTGTGACTGGAGGCTGCTGCGCGGCTGGCACCATAGCTGCCCTGCTGGTTACGATCGCCCAGATTGGCGCTGTTGCCTTCCTCGTCACGCCAATGGTCCTTGGCTTCCTGGGCCGTCTTGGTCAGCGTCACCTTGTCGTCGACGGAGGCGATCCAGCGCGATGGGATCGAATGGTGCCGCCCGCCCGCATCCGCATCGCTCTTGGTCAGGATCAGCCGGTCGTCGCGGTTCTTGTCCACCGTGCCGACATGCTCGCCATCGCTGCCGACGACTTCCATGTGCTCCGTGACCTTGCCCAGCAGGTCGCGCTGCCCCTGACGCGCCGTGCGCCACGCCCCGAACTCAGAATGGAAGCGCTGGCGGTTCTCCTCACGATATTCCTGATAGTCGCGATCGAACGCGTCCATCTGGCCGCGGCGCCATTCGTGATAACGGCTGTCCCCATCATCATTGAAGCGCTGTGACTGGCGTTGTTCGTCCATGCGCGCGTCGCGCTCACGCCGACGCTCCGCCTCGTCGTCACCGAACCAGGAGCGGACCTCGTCACCGGCCCGGTTCAGGAAGCCGCGCTCTTCATAATCATAGCCCTGGGGCTGGCCGCCATAGTCGCCACGCCCGCTATCCTGGCCACCGCGGCGGTTGTCATCGTCGCGGTCGCGGTTGCGGCCGACATTCTCGAACCGGCGACCATCGCCCGCATAGCTGCCGTAATAGTTGCCGCCAGATCGGTCCTGCTGATAGCCGCGGTCACGGCCATAGTCGCGCCCGCCGCCTTCACGCTGGCCAAAGCTTGCCTGGCCATAGCTGCCCTGACCATAGCCGCCCTGTCCGCTGCCGTCCTGGCGATATCCGCCTTGGTTGGAACCACGCTGGCCATAACGGTCGCCGCCCGCGTCGCGATTGCGATCCGCGTTCCGGCCGAGCTGGCCCGCCGCCTGGTAGCTGCGCGCGCTGGAGTAGCTGTCGTGGCGCCCCGAACCGTAATCGCGGGCGTAGTCGCCGGCGTCATCACGGCCATAATAGTCGTCCTGTGGACTGGTGCTGCCGGGGTAACGGTCGTCGCTCATGTGAACCTCCGTTGGTTGCTCCTGCGGGGCCCCGGCTCGTCAGATGCAAGCTGGTTGCCTCAGATCAAGAAAGGCCTGGCATGGGCGATGGTTCCTGCCGCGAACTGCCCGCCGCGCAGCCTGTCGCAACGCTGCTTCACCCGGCCCGCAAGCCGCCCATTTCGGTTGTTGCCAGCGCATGGATGGGCGGCTAAGGCGACGCTCCCGGCTTTGCCGGACAGGGCGCGGGGCCGTAGCTCAGATGGGAGAGCGCTGCAATCGCACTGCAGAGGTCAGGGGTTCGATTCCCCTCGGCTCCACCACGCCCGAAATCGATCGCTGATCTATCTGCTTTGCTGCTCGTTCAGTCTCGGTGACATCCACCGGTTCCCCCCCCATTCCCGCTGCCACGTTGATCATCCTGCGCGATGGTGTCGATGGTGGCGCACCCGAATTGCTGATGTTGGAGCGCGCCCGCGCCATGGCATTCGCGGGCGGTGCGCTCGTATTCCCCGGCGGGCGTATCGACCCCGGTGACCATGCGCTGGCCCAGCTCGTCACACCTGATCATCCGGACGAAGGCGCCGCCCGCATCGCGGCCATTCGCGAGACGATCGAGGAAGCGGGACTGCCCATCGGCCTCTCGCCCCCGCCCTCACCCGATCAGTTGACCGCCCTGCGCGGCGCGCTTCACGCAGGAGAGCCCCTTGCCCGCGCTCTGACTGGTATCGGCTGCTCCTTGGAGCTTGGAGCTCTGGAGCCCTTTGCACGGTGGCTACCCGATCACCGACCGGTCCGCATCTTCGACACGCGCTTCTACCTCGCTCGCCTGCCCGCATCGGCGCCCGTCGCCAGTGTCGATGCGACCGAAAATGTGCGGCTGTTCTGGGCCAGCGCTGCATCGGTGCTCGCCGACGCCGATGCAGGGCGCGTCACGCTGATCTTTCCTACGCGGCGCACGCTGGAGCGGCTGGCGCTCTATCCAGATTTCGTGAGCGCCGTCGCGGACGCTCGCGCCCACCCGCTCCGCACGATCACACCCTGGACCGAGCAGCGCGACGGGAGGACTTTTCTCTACATTCCCGATGATCTCGGCTTTCCGATCACCGCCGAGCCGCTGGATGCGGCGCAGCGCGGCTGATGCGCTGGATACGCCGTCTCGCCGGCCTGATCGTGTTCGGTGCGGCGGCGTTGGCGATCGTGCTTGCCCTCTGGGCCCTGGGCCGGTCGCGACCCCAGGACCTGCCCTGGACACCGCTCGACCTTTCTGCACCGGTTGGAATGTTCACGGGACGCAAGATCGCCGGCCTTTCCGACGACTTACCTGGGTGTCGCGCGGTGCTCAACCGGGCCGGCGTGCGTTACCGGGTGCTGCCCTCCCGGCGCAATGCCGCCACCTGCGGCTATGATAATGCCGTGCGCTTCGGCACCGGCGGGTCGCGGCGGCTCGCCTATCGCCCGGCCACTGTTGGCGTGTCCTGCCCCGTCGCGGCCGGCCTGTCGGCATGGGAATGGAACGTCGTCCAGCCAGCCGCCCAGCGCATCTTTGGCGAGAATGTGATCAGTGTGGAGCATTATGGCAGTTATAGCTGCCGGCGCCTTTATGGGCGCGACCAGGGTTCGTGGAGCGAACATGCCAGCGCGAACGCAATCGACATCGCCGGCTTCCGCTTGGCTGACGGACGGCGGATCACCGTCGCCCGCGACTGGCGTGAAGGGGGAGAGAAGGCAGCGTTCCTGAAGGCGGTGCGCGACGGCGCGTGCGGCCTGTTCGCGACCGTGCTGTCACCCGACTATAACGCCGCCCACCACGATCATCTTCACCTGGACCAGGCCGCCCGTGGTGCGACCGGCTGGCGGGCGTGCCGCTAATGAGGCAGCGCTGGGCTAGAGTCGACCTTCTCCACCCAATGGGGAAAGAAGGCTGGCTGGCGGTCCGACCAGCCTGACGCCGTTGCAGCAGCCTCGCTGATCGACTGTAGCAACCGCCGGCGCAAGTCAGGGTGAAGGTGGGGCAAAGCCGCAGCCGCACAAAACGCAGCCGGAAGCCAGGGGCGAACCTCTGCGCCGACCAGTCGCTCATAAAGGAAACGAACGGCCGAAAAGGTGCACAGCCGCCCCTGCCCGAGGTCGAAGGCGACCAGAGATATCAGGGGCGCCAGGAACGGCTCAATCGCGCCAAGGCCGCTGTCGTCGGGGACCGTTTCGCGCAACTCCGGCAAGCGAAGGTATAGCTTGGCCTGAGCACGGATGCTCGCCGCTTCCACCACGTCGCGCGACCAGCGGCGCATCGCATCGTCACGGTCCAGCCCGATATCCAGGCTGCGGCGAATGTAACGCTGGGTCGCCGCGGCGAAGCCAGCGAACTCCTTCATCTCGGCCAGCGTCATCAAGCCCTCGGCCTGCTTCATCCTGGATCCCATGTCGCTCACCCCGCCGGTTGATCGACGGCTCTGTACGCCAGGATGGTTGACGCCATCCCTAACGTGCCGTCGCCTGCCTGAAAGGCATTGGGCCAGAAATGCGGGTGCAGCGCAATATTGTCGCTCACACAAAGCACCCGGTGACCAACTTGGCCCACCGGGTGCGACACTTACGCAACAATGTACCAGCAGTGTTTCAGGCCGCAGGGTCAATCCGCGCTATCGGACCGCTGCCGTTCAGCTTCTGCGTCATAGCCGGATGACAGCGGCGGCTCGGAACCGTGCGCCGGCTGAGTGGTCGAGGGCGGATCACTGGCATCCATGCTCTCGTCCAGCGCGTTGTCGAGCTGCGCGTCGGAGTTTTCCGGGTTTTTTTCTAGACGCTTGGTGATCGAGCGGTCCTGGCCGGCATCCTGCCGCGGGTCACGCTCCTGGTTGCCCGCATTTGGCGCGACCGACATGCTGTCGAGTGCGCCCTGGTCGATGCTGTTGCCGTCATTAGCGGACATGGGTGAACTCCTTCGTTGCGGGAGGAGAACGGCCCGCACGGCCCGGCGTTCCGCACAAGCGAAAGAGCCCGGCGATCTCCCGCCGGGCCCCCTTCGTCGATCCAACCGTCCCGATTAGTTGCGCTGTGAGCCGAACAAACGCAGCACGAAGAGGAACATGTTGATGAAGTCGAGATACAGGCTCAGCGCCGACATGATGACTACGCGCTTCTCATCCTGCGTGCCGCGCACATAATCATACATGCTCTTGGTACGCTGGGTGTCGTACGCGGTCAGGCCCGCGAACAGCAGCACGCCCACGATCGAGATCACCGGGTTCAGCGCCGGTACCCAGATCGCGATGATGCTGGCTACCAGAATGCCGATGACGCCGACCAGCAGGAAGGTCGCGAACGGCGACAGGTCACGCTTGGTCGTGTAGCCATAAAGGCTCAGGCCCGCGAAGCCAGCGGCGGTTGCGAAGAAGGCACCAGCGATTGACGCATCCGTGTAGCGGATGAAGATCGTCGACAGCGACAGGCCCATTAGGACCGCATAAGACCAGAACAACGCCTGCAGCGTGCCGGTCTGCATCCGACCCTGGCCAAAGCTCATCGCGAAAACGATGCCGATCGGCGCCAGCATCACTACCCAGCCGAGCAGGTTAGGGCCGCCCGTGACCGGGTTGAACAGCACCGACATGTAGCCGCTGTTGGCGAAGCCGAGTGCAACGATACCCGTCAGCAGAACTGCCGATGCCATGTAGTTGTAGACGGACAGCATGTAGGAACGAAGACCCGCATCGAACGCGGTGCTCCGCGCACGATCGGCCGTCGCGCCGAAGGGCGCGGAGGTCGGCCGAGGGTCAGACCAATTAGCCATGGCGAACAAAGCTCCTTTTCCGGCATAGGGCCGGATAGGTCGAATATCGGTCTTTGACCGACGTGTTTCAAGCGAATCCAGGGCTACACTAGCCCAGCAACATTTGGTTACGAACATGCCCCGACTTTTCGTTGCGCTGCGTCCGCCCCCTGTGATCCGCGACCGTCTGGCCGACTTGGCGGAGGGTGTAGAGGATGCCCGCTGGCAGGATGATGAGCAGCTGCACGTCACCCTTCGCTTCATTGGCGAGGTCGACCGGCCAATGGCTGAGGACGTCGCGGCCTGCATCGCCGCGGTGCACGCACCGACACCGCTCGTCCGCCTGTCGGGCGTTGGTGCCTTTCGCGGACGCGGCGCGGGCGCGCAGCTATGGGCGGGTCTGTCGCCTGCCGAACCCCTGCGTCACCTCCATGCCAAGGTGGAGCATGCTTGCGTCCGCGCAGGCCTTGCGCCCGAACGTCGCGCCTATTTGCCTCACATCACCGTTGCACGGCTTCATCGGCGTGCGGCCCACACGCCTGCCGTGGACCATTGGCTTGTCGAGCATGCCGCCTTGTCGAGCGAGCCGTTTCCCTTCACGCACCTGATCCTGTACCAAAGCCTTCTTGGCCGTGAGGGCGCGCGCTATGAGCCGGTGGAGCGCTGGCCATTGGCGTCGCCCGTCGGCAGCGAAGGGGAGTGATGTCGTAATGCCGACCAAGCCGTTTTTTGTTGCAGGGGCGATGCTGGCGCTCGCCGGATGCGCTCACAAAGAACCCGTGACGGGCACGCCGGTCGAGGGTGGAGCACGCGCGGTGGCGACTCTGGCCACCGCCACGGGCACTCCCGCCGGTCGCGCCACCGTGACTGAGGTTGAAGGCGGGCTACGCTATACGATCGAGGTCGAGGGCCTGCCGGCGGGAACGCACGGCGCCCATGTTCACACCGTGGGTCGCTGCGACGCCCCAGACTTTGCCAGCGCGGGTGGCCATTGGAACCCAACTACGGCCAAGCACGGCAGCATGAACCCCGCAGGTCCGCATGAAGGGGACCTGCCAAACCTGATCATCGGAACGGATGGCCGGGGCACGCTGGGCGCAACGGTCGCTGGCGGCACCTTGGCAGGGCTGCTCGATGCGGATGGCGCGGCCATGATGGTCCACGCCGGTGCGGACGACCTGATGACCGATCCGTCGGGCAACAGCGGCGGCCGGATCGCGTGCGGAGTGTTCCGTCCCGCCTGACGGATCAGCCGCGCACAGCCCGCCGCTGTGCGCCCTGTTCCAGGCGCCGGATCAATTGGTCGAGAGTCGGACGGGAGAAGGTGCCTTCCGTCCGCACTGGCGCCTCGCTCCCGAAGCGAACCACCGGGGTAAGCTCGAATGCGTCCATCCGCTCACCGGGCGCGAGGCTGGGCGCCCCGGGCAGCGGCCGGATCGTTGCCGCGGGGATCGCGGCGGGATCAAAGCTGGCGAGCGGCGTGTCCAGGTCGGCCGGGATCGTACGCTCGACCTGCGGTGCCGGCCGTGGCTGGGCGGCAGCCACCTCCATCAAGGGCGTACCGAGGTCCGCGGCCGACATCGGCCGGCGTGGCGGCGCGTCGGGATGAGCGTCCGCTCGACGCACGACCGGGATGTCGGATACGCGGTCGCCCCGAGGCGCCAGCCAACCTCCCGGTCCCCAGACCAGGTACAGCGCTGCCCAGGCCACCGCCGCGGCACCGACGCCCCCCGCGATCGCCAGGATCGCCCGCGCTGTGGTCGCAAGCGGAGGTTCGGCCGCGGGCACCAGGGCCGTGATCCCGCTCGTCCAGACCAGGCTTTCCAGCAAGGCATCCGGCATCAGCGCAAAAGCGCCCGCGCCGATGACGGCGGCGATGCCGGCACCTGTTGTCGGGATCGAGCCAGTCAGGCCCTGGAAACGGGGAAACGCGACCATGATACATCCGTGGCTGCAGCTCGAACGAGCCGTTGGTAAAGCGGTTCGTAACGTGAAACGTTGAACGACCAGTTACGTTCGAGTTCAACAAAAGCGCGTGCACGTGCCCGTCGCGGCTCCCATTCGCCCTTGTCGGCCAGCAGTTCCGCCAGCGCCGTCGCGATCGCGGCCGGATCGTCGCTCCCGAACAGCGTTCCCGTTTCGCCGTCGCGAATCAGCTCGCGATGACCGCCCACATCGGACGCCGCGACCAGCCGCCCCTGCGCCATGGCTTCCAGGGGCTTCAGCGGCGTGACGAGGTCGGTCAACCGCATTCGCTTACGCGGATAGGCGAGCACGTCGACCAAGCCATAGTAACGCTCGACGCTGGCGTGCGGCACGCGCCCGCAGAAATGGATCCGGTCGGCGACGGGAGAGGCCGCAGCCTGCATCATCAAGGCTGCCTCTATCGGACCGCCGCCCACCAGCACAAGCTTCGCCGCGGGGCGTTTCGCGATCAGGGCGGGCATGGCGGCGATCAGGTCGTCCAAACCTTCGTAATCATAGAAGCTGCCAATGAAGCCGATCACCTCGGCTCCGTCGAGTCCCAGCTCCGTTGCCAGCGCTTCGTCGCGCGGCGGCGGTGCCCCGAACAGGGTCATGTCCACGCCGTTGGGGGAGACCAGCACGGCGTCGGGGTCGATCCCGCGCGCAAGCAGGTCGCTCTTCAACCCTTCGCAGATCACCGCCACGCCATCGGCCCGCCGCACGGCCCAGCTCTCAAGCGCCCGCGTCGCGCGATAACGAAGCGAGCCTTCGCGTCCGGTGCCGTTGCCGACGGCCGCGTCCTCCCAAAAAGCGCGAATCTCGTACACCAGCGGCAGTCCCCGCCGACGCGCCACTAACAGCGCGGCAAGTGCGCCCAGCACGGGCGAGTGGGCGTGCAGGATATCGGGCCGGAATGCCGCAACCGCCGCATCGATGCGGCGAGCAAAGCGTGCGATGCCGCCAAGCTCACCCAGCGCACCCTTGGGCAGTGCCCCCGGGGTGCGATGAAAGGTGATGCCGTCCACGACCTCTGCCGCGGCGCTGACGGTCGGATCCGCCTCATTCTGTCGGGGGCCGGTGGCAGCCGCGACTTGCCAGCCGCGTGCCTCCTGCGCCTTCAGGATCGCGCGGGTGCGGAAGGTATAGCCGCTTTGAAGCGGCAAACCGTGGTCCAGGACATGAAGTATGCGCATCGCGAGGCGTGTCATGGCAGGACCGGCTTAACGGCGCGTCAACCGCCCTCCCCTACATGGCCCCGGATGCCCTGGGTGCTCGCCCCCTCATGATCGACAATCTCACGATCCTGCTCACCCATGGGCTGATGCTGATCGCCGCCTGGCGGCTGCTGAAGCGGCCCGATCTGGACCGTGAAGGGCCGCCGATCCGGCGTGGGATCGATCGGGGCCGCCGCGATGCATGACCTGTTCCTGATCGCGTTCCTGTTCACGCTGTTCGTGCTGGGACTCGCGCGTCCGTTCCTGATGGTCTGCGCTTACGTCTATATCGACGTCGTCTCGCCTCAGCAGCTGACCTATTGGCTGCTCAACTCGCTTTCAATTTCGATGATCGCGGGTGCCGGTGCGTTGGGGCTATGGCTGATCGCAGACGACAAGAAGGACGCCCGTGTCGCGCCGCGCCAGGTGCTGATCGTGCTGTTGATCGGCATCTGCGCCTACACCACCGCTCATGCCGATTTCCCGGTCGAGGCGAAGGAGACCTGGGATTACATCTGGAAGGCGCTGATGTTCGCCGCCTTCCTGCCGCTCACGCTCAGAACCAAGCTACGCATCGAAACGCTTCTGCTGTTCATGGTGCTCTCGGCTGCCACGATCATCATTGTGGGAGGCCTGAAGACGGTGCTGTCGGGTGGCGGCTATGGTGAGCTCAACCTCATGGTCACCAACAATTCGGGACTGTACGAGGGAAGCACCATCTCCGCGGTCGCGATCGCGATCATTCCGGTAATCCTTTGGTTCACGCGTTATGGTACGATCTTCCCGCCCGACTGGCGTGTGAAGGCCTTTGCCTATGCGCTGTGCTTCGCCTGCGTGCTGATCCCGATTGGCACGTCGGCGCGCACGGGGCTGTTGTGCATCGGCCTCCTCGGAGTGCTGATGTGGATCCGCTCCCGCCACAAGCTGCTCTTTGCCGGCATGGCGGTTGCGCTCGGCCTTGCTGCCGTGCCGTTTCTGCCCACGGCGTACACGGAGCGGATGAACACCATCAAGACCTATGACGCCGACGAATCCGCCTCGACCCGCCTGGCAGTGTGGGCCTGGACCTTGGACTACGCGAAGACCCACCCGATGGGCGGCGGTTTCCTCGCGTTCAAGCAAAACAAGCTGCGGATGCTGATCAACGACGGTGCCGGCGGCACCCGGATCAGCACGGACGAGGCGCGTGCGTGGCACAGCGCCTACTTCCAGATGTTGGGGGAACAGGGCTATCTCGGCCTTCTCGTCTGGCTGGCGATCAACCTGGGCGGCTTGTGGCGAATGGAGGTGCTTCGCCGCCGCTACCGCGATCCGGAGGGCGCCAATGCTTGGGCAGGTTCGCTCGCCCTCGCCTTGCAGACGGCGCACCTTGTCTACCTGCTCGGCGCCGCATTCGTCGGCATTGCTCTGCAACCGTTCGTGTTCATGCTGATCGGGGCGCAGATCGGGCTGGATACCTATCTCGCACGCAAGGCAGCGGAACAGGCAGGAAATCTCGGCCTCGCCAGAAAGCCTCGCCCCGCCCTCGCCTGATCGGCATGTCGTTCAGCGCGTCAGCTTGCTGCCGAGCTTCTGCGCCAGATACTCAAGGCAGGCGATACGCCGCCACAAACCGCCATCATTAATGCGCGCGACGTCGAAGTAGTCCCGCATCACCGGGAAGCTCAGGTCGATGACGCGGCCCATATAGTCGGGCGACAACAGCCCACCATGCTCATCCATCATGCGCCCGCGGCGGCGTTTCACCAGGTAGGTGCGCTCACGAACCCAGGCCGGCCGGTAGCGGGTCGCTGCCTCTTCCAAGCGATAGCGCCAGCCAGGCACCCCGTCGAAAGCATGGCCATAGCCCGACTTGTGCCGCGCCAGTGCCGGGTCGATCGCGTTGATCAGCATCGCCTGGAATCGGCCGTCATATTTCAGCGGAATGGGAATCCGCATCGCTTCTGCCACTAGTGCAGGGTCGGCAAAGGTCAGGCCATAGGGCCCGTGACGCGCTTCGGCGGTCATCTCCCACCGGAACAGCGCAGGAATGCGCACGCGCATGAACGCTTGCTCGATCCGGCCTCGCGCCAGCGGCTCGTTCCGATCATCGGTGCCGAGCCCGGCCGCAAACTTGTCCGCGATCCGGCGCCGATACGCGTCAGCGTCGAACGGCGGCAAAGCGTCGCTCGGCAGGAAGCGGGAGGAAAAGGCGCGCGCAAGGGTCCAGGCCGACATCGGCCGGTCCGGCAGCATGAAAAAGTCGCGAAAGATCTCCCCGCCTCCGCCCGACACGGCCAGCGAGCCCCCTGTATGTCGCGCGTCGCGGGCTGCCGCGTTGACGCCATTGTCGAACAGGTTGCCGAAGTTCGGCAGGCCGTCGAGGTCGTTGAAGTTGAACTCGACCTGCTCGGGAAAGGCATCGGGCGCGATCGGGTCCGACTGCTTGTCCGTCCACTCGACCGTAAAACCTTCCGCAGCGCCGATCGCTTGCGCC
>Ga0210040_10004037_pt1 | contig 19412 bp, 18 predicted proteins | sample CryGeyCG12114_NA_FD_185462 | JGI IMG/M metagenome (GOLD analysis project Ga0210040, IMG submission 185462) | Groundwater microbial communities from aquifer - Crystal Geyser CG19_WC_8/21/14_NA (SPAdes) (version 2) | ecosystem: Environmental > Aquatic > Deep subsurface > Groundwater | place: USA...
GACGACGGGGACGACGGCTGAGGAGGTCGGCCGACTGGCCGAGGCGGCGGTGCGCGCCTTCACCGTAACCGCGGCAGCCGATGCCGAGACTCGCGGCCGATGGTTGCGGGCGATCGCCGACGAGCTCGACGCGAACACTGATGCACTCATCGAGGTCGGGGACAGTGAGACGGCGCTCGGCTCCACCCGCCTCCGCGGCGAAGTCGCGCGAACGACGGGTCAACTGCGTCTGTTCGCGGATGTCATCGCCGAAGGTTCCTACCTCGAGGCGGTCATCGATCACGCGGCACCGGAAGCGACCCCGCCGCGTCCGGATCTGCGCCGGATGCTTCGGCCGATCGGGCCGATCGCTGTCTTCGCCGCCTCGAACTTCCCGTTCGCCTTCTCGGTCGCGGGAGGCGACACCGCCTCCGCGCTCGCGGTCGGCTGCCCGGTCATCGTGAAGACGCACCCCGGCCATCCTGAGCTGTCTCGGATGACCGCGGGTCTCGTGGCGGGCGCGCTCGCCTCGGCTGGTGCACCCGATGGAACGTTCGCGCTGATCGACGGATACGATGCCGGTCTCGCGCTCGTCGACCACGCCGCCGTACAGGCAGTCGCCTTCACCGGCTCGGTCGCGGGCGGCCGGGCACTGCACGACCGCGCCGCCGCACGCCCGGCACCCATCCCCTTCTTTGGCGAGCTCGGCAGCATCAACCCGGTCGTCGTGACGCCGGCAGCAGATGCTGCACGCGGCGGCGACCTCGCCGAAGGACTCGCCGGCTCGTTCCAGCTCGGCGCCGGACAGTTCTGCACGAAACCAGGCGTCGTCTTCGTGCCGCCCGGATCGACTATCGAACGGTCCCTGCCCGCGCGCGTCGCCGGCGGCGGTCAGCGCCTGCTGACCGACTCGATCACGAGCGGGTTCCACAGCGGCATCGACCGTCTCCTTGCCGTCCCGGGCGTTGAAGTCGTCGCTGGATCCCCTGGTGCCGACGGATCGGCTGCACCTGTCGTCCTCGCGGTCGACGCTTCCGCCCTCGACGCCCACGGCGAGGAGCTGCTGGCCGAGGTGTTCGGCCCGGTGACGCTCCTCGTCCGATACGGCGACGGTGAGCTGGAAGCCGCATTGTCGACGCTCGAGGGAAGCCTCACGGCGACGCTGCATGCCGAAGCGGACGACGATGTAGACGCGACCCTCGCCCGGCTCGAAGAGATCGCGGGCCGCGTACTGTTCACAGGCTGGCCGACGGGAGTCGCTGTCACCTGGTCGCAGCATCACGGTGGACCCTGGCCGTCGACCACGTCGTCGCACACCTCTGTCGGCGCGACCGCGGTCCGGCGGTTCCAGCGACCGATCGCCTACCAGGATGCGCCCGATGGACGCCTTCCGGCTGCGTTGCGCGAATCCAATCCGCTCGGCATTCCGCGCCGAGTGGACGGACGGTTCATTCCTTCCGAGTGACGAGCACCTCCGCGAAGGCCTTGCCGGCTTCCGTCGACGGGTCGCGAGCGAGTGCGGCGAATCGCTTGGCCATGAGGTCGTAGCCCGCCTGGTCGGGGTGGAGTCCGTCAGGGAGACGGTCGTCTTCGTCGACGGACAGCAGCGCAAGCCCGTCGACGAGGTGGAGCGCCGAGTCCGTCTCGGTCCGTGCGGCGATGATCTGGGCGACGATCGTGCGCGTCTCGACGAGAGTGAGTGTCCCATCGCCAGGGCGGATCTCACGAGGCGTGCCTGTCGCCTTCCCGTCCGAGCCCGCACGGATGGGCCCAGGCGTCGTCTCGACCGCCGGGCAGCCGATCGCTGTGATCACCGCGATCGGGGTGCGCGGGTGCCCGTCGCGGATGGTGTCGATGAAGCCGTGCAACGCCGGGATGAGGGTCCGTTTGCGCATTGCGTCGGCTCCGACGATGTTGATGCCCACCTTCAGCGTGATGACGTCGGCGGATGCACGCGAGATCGCGCGGGCGACGAGCGGATCGAGCATCGCATTGCCGCCGAACCCGAGACTGACGCTGTCGAGACCGAGTTCGGCTGCGGCGAGGCGCGGCCAGGTTCCGAGCGGACTGTCGGCGCTGCCGCCGTGACTGATCGAGCTGCCGTAGTGCAGCCACCGAGCCGCGTTGATCGGCGCAGCTGTCCGCAGCGGAGCATCCGCGGATAACGTGTGGAGCACGACGCCGGCGTCCTGCGGCAGCCACACCTCCACGACCCGCTCCCCCGCATCCCCGTCCTCGGGAAGCGTCAGCTCGACCCGCGAGCGACGCGACTCGCCCCGTTCATACGTCTTCTCGGCGGTCTCGTGAACGAGTGACGTCTCGACGAGGTCGACGCGATCGACGGGGCGACCGTCGATCGTCGCGACGAACGGAGCGCTGGCACCCGGCCCCTTCTGCCCCGTCTGCACGAGACGCGTCACGGTCACGTCGAGTTCGAGCGTGCGTGCGGAGGTGACGAATCGGAGCCGCACTCCCGCCGTGAACTCGGCCATGAGGGCAAGTGCGGGAGTGGCGTATCGGCGAGCGGTCTCGGGCAGGCGCCATGGCCGGACACCCGCATCGTTCACCTCTGATTGGAGAGCGCCGAACACGGTCTCGGCGAGGGCGGATCCAGAGAGACTCGTTGACATGAAACCATTCAACCGTGATCGGCGTCCCTCGCGGGAGAACATTCGAGCCGAAGTGGGCGAGCCGTTCTGTGCCGCCTGCGCAATGCCGATCGGCATGATCTCGACTCTTCGGCGAAACACGCGCGTGAGATCGTGTGTCAGCCGATGAGAAACACGAGGAACCCGATGAACACGAACCGCTTGGCCCACGACTTCGACATCCGACTGCCGAAATGGATCGACGACGAGCTGGCCGATAGTCCCGACCTCCTGCCGGATCTCGAAGCTCGTATGGACCTGGTGAACCGGCTCGCCGACCGCAACTTCCGTGAAGGCAACGGTGGCCCGTTCGCCGCGATCGTCGTCGAGAGCGAGACCGGTGCGGTCGTTTCCGCGGGCGTCAACGTCGTTCTCTCCACCAACATCTCATCAGGCCACGCCGAGGTCACCGCGCTCGGTCTCGCGCAGCGCCGCGTCGGCAACTGGGACCTCGGCGCCGAAGGTCTACCGGCGCACCAGCTCGTCGTGAACTGGCGGCCGTGCGTCCAGTGCTACGGCGCGACGCTCTGGTCGGGAGTGACCTCACTCGTGGTCGCGGGGGACGGCCCCGAACTCGAGGAGCGGACCGGCTTCGACGAGGGCCCGATGGTCGCCGACTGGGCCGAGCAGTTCGAGCGGCGCGGCATCGCGGTCACACAGGATGTCCGACGAACCGAGGCCATCGAGGTCTTCGCCGCGTACGGCGAGCACGTCCGAGCTGGCGGTGCACTTGTCTACAACGCGCGTTCCGGCGGCGGCGCATGATCGCCGTCCTGTCCCCCGTCCGATCGAGAAACACTCTGACCTGGACCCGGGCTGCCGCTCCGAGCCAGTCTTGGACCCTGCGTCCTGTCCATCGGCGACCGCCCTCGCCATTGCGCGAAGCGAACGCGACGGCACGCGCGGCTAGGCCAGCACTCGCGCCATCCGCTGCACCGCTTCGCGCAGCACCGGCCTCGGCATGGCGATATTGAAGCGGACGTAGCCCGAGAGGCCTTCGCCGAACGCCGGGCCCGCATTGACGCGGACGCCCGACTCGGCGAGCAGTACGTCGGCCACCTCGCCCTCGATCGGGTAGTCGCGGAGGTCGAGCCAGCAGAGGTACGTGCCCTGAAGCGGCGCGACCCGAGCGAGCGGAAGCGCCTCGGCGAGCTCATCGACGAAGGTGCGGTAGTTGCCCTCGAGGTAGTCCCGCACCTCGTCGAGCCAGCCGCCGCCATCGCGATACGCAGCGGTGTTCGCGCGGATGCCCGGCGTGGAAGCGCCGTGGCTCACCATCATCCCGATGCGCTGCCACACCTCACGGTCACGATCCGCCGAGAGGATCAGCTGGGCGCACTTGAGGCCAGGCAAGTTCCACGCCTTCGAAGCCGACGTCGCAGTGATCGCCACCTCGGCGGCTGCGGCGGAGACGCTCGCGAACGGGATGTGGCGGTTTCCGAACAGGGTCAGCGGTGCGTGGATCTCGTCCGAGAACAGTCGGGCTCCGCGCGCCGCCACCACGTCGGCGAGTGCCTCGAGCTCCTCACGGCGATACACCTTGCCGGTCGGGTTGCCGGGGTTGGCCAGGATGACGAGACCGGCGCCTGCAGCGAGTTCGGCGTCGATACGGTCCAAGTCGAGTTCGAAGCCGCCGTCGACGTCGGTGAGCATCGGTACCTCGATGACTTCGCGCCCGAGAGACACCGGTACGAAGAGGAACGGCATGTACGCGGGCGTCGGCACGACAACGGGCGCGCCAGGAGCGGAGAAGTCGGTGATGGCGAGCTCGAGCCCACGGATCACGTCCGGCAACGGTGCGATGTCGCTCGGCGACACCGTCCACCCATACCGGGACTGGTACCACTCGGCGCACGCTCCGGCCATCTCAGCGACCGCACCCTCGGACGCGTAGCCGAAATCGAAACGGGCCGCGGCATGCTGCCATGCATCGAGCACCGCGGGAGCTGTGCCGAAGTCCATCTCGGCCACCCAGGCGCCGATGACGTCGGGATGCTCGGACGCGTCCCATTTCAGGCTCGACCGCGCCCGCAACTCCTCCGCACCGAGTGCGTCCCATGCCTCCGTCGATGTGCTCACGTCGCGCATCTCCCCTCGTCTGCTACCCATCTTTACAGTGCTCGTGTGACACGCCGACCGGCTCCGGTGGGCTCGGCGAGCCACCCGTCCACCGTCGGAGGGCCGTGTGAGCATCGATTCCGTGCCGATGGATTTCACCGCGATCGATTTCGAGACCGCCAACCGTTCCAGTGCTTCGGCATGCTCAGTGGGATTGGTGAAGGTCCGCGACGGCCGAGTCGTCGACCGCGCCTCCTGGTTCATCCGACCACCGGCACCACACGACTGGTTCTCGGAGTGGAACACCCGCATCCATGGCATCGAGGCCTGGCAGGTGGCTGACGCACTGCTCTGGTGCGACCAGCTCGACGACCTCATCGCCTTCGCCGGTGACGATGTCTTCGTCGCCCACAATGCCGGCTTTGACATGGGCGTCATCAAAGCCGCATGCGTGGCGAGCGGACTCGACACCCCTGCGTACTCGTACCTCTGCAGCCTGCAGATCGCGCGGCGCACCTACACACTCGACTCGTACAAGCTGCCCGTCGCTGCGATGGCGGCCGGCTACGAAGGGTTCCGGCACCACGACGCGCTCGCCGACTCCGAAGCGTGCGCGGCGATCATGGTGCATGCCGCGAAACGACATGACGTCGACGACCTTGCCGGGCTCATTGACGCCACGAAGGCCAAACTCGGACGTATCGGGGTCGTCCCGGCTGCGCCCGTCATCGCCGTCGATGCGAACCCGGTCGTCGTCGCAGTCGCCTGAACGGCCGAGAGAACCTGCGCGGCGGGAATAGCGCACCTTCAGGCGGCGCTGCACCTCCTCGTGACAGGAACGACGGATAGCGCGGGAACACCAGAGGTTCGCATCACGAGAGCTTCCGTCGGGCTGAGGTCCGAACGCGGTCCGATTCTGCTCTCGCTGATGCTGAGCACCTCGCTCGTGGCGCTCGACGCGACGATCCTCGCCACTGCGGTCCCGGCGATCGTCGACGATCTCGGCGGGTTCGGCCAGTTTCCGTGGCTGTTCTCCATCTATCTTCTGGCACAGGCAGTGTCGACACCGATCTACGGTCGACTGTCGGACGTCTTCGGCCGCAAACCCGTCATCCTCGTCGGCATCGGACTGTTCCTCCTCGCTTCCGTATTGTGTGGGCTCGCGTGGAGCATGCCGGTGCTGATCATCTTCCGCCTCCTGCAGGGGCTCGGTGCCGGGGCGATCCAGCCGATGAGCATCACCATCGCCGGCGACATCTACACTCTGCGCGAGCGTGCGGTCGCTCAGGGCTACATCGCCAGCGTCTGGGGCATCTCGTCGGTGATCGGTCCGGCCCTCGGCGGGATCTTCGCCGACTATCTGTCCTGGCGAGGCATCTTCTTCATCAACATCCCGCTCTGTCTCGTCGCGGCGGCCATCCTGTGGCGCAACTACAACGAAAGGGTCGAACGCAAGGGGCAGCGCATCGACTACGCCGGCGCTCTCGTACTGACCGCGGGTACGACGCTGCTGATCCTGGGTCTCCTCGAAGGCGGCGAAGCATGGGCGTGGAACTCCCCCATCAGCATCGCGATCTTCGTCGCCTCTGTCCTTTTCCTCGTCGCTTTCATCCAGATCGAGAGAAAGGTGCAGCAACCGATCCTCCCGCTCTGGGTGTTCCGCAGGAGGGTCCTCGTCGCAAGCAGCCTCATCTCCGCAGGGGTCGGCGCCGTTGTTCTCGGACTCTCCTCCTACGTGCCCACCTACGCGCAAGAGGTGCTCGGAGCGTCCGCGCTCATCGCTGGTTTCTCGCTCGCCGCATTGACGATCGGCTGGCCGATCGCCGCGTCACTGGCCGGACGCATCTACCTGCCGCTCGGGTTCCGGTGGACGACCCTTTTCGGATCGACGTTCGTCGTCGTCGGGACCTTGCTCATGCTGCTGCTCGGCATCGAGTCCCAAGTGTGGGAGGTCGCGCTCTTCTGCCTCGTCATCGGTATCGGAATGGGCCTCGTCGCCGCCCCATCCCTCATCGCCGCGCAGACGAGCGTCGGGTGGGACGAGCGTGGAGTGGTCACAGGCGCGAACCTCTTCGCCAGGTCGATCGGCAGCGCAGTCGGCGTCGCCGTGTTCGGCGCGATCGTGAACGCCGCCGCGAGCGACACCTCGTCGACCCCCGATCCGATCGAACTCACGAGCGGCGTGCACACGGTGTTCCTCGTGATCGCGATCATCGGTGTCGGGGTCTTCATCGCCTCGGCGTTCATGCCGAAGCATGTGCTCGCGCCCGAAGCGAACGGCTAGGCGCACCTAGGCGTGGGCACCTGCCGATGTCGGCGGTGCGGGAGACACTGACCGAATGGAACTCGTGCTCCCCCTTGTCATCACCCTCCTAGTGGGCGCTGCCCTCGGCGGCGTGATCGGGTGGCTGCTCGGAGCGCGTTCCGGTGCCGCGGCTGCTCAGTCATCGATCTCGCGCGAAGACCCCGCCGTCGTCGAGCTGCGGCATCAGGCGGCACTCGCTGAAATCCGGGCGGAGGAAACAGCTCGCAGAGCAGCGCTCGAGCGCGAACATCTCGAACTCCGCAGCAGTGAGACTTCGCGCAGCGCCGAAATCCACGCCCGACTCCGGTCGGATATATCGGGCCTTTCCGCGCGAGTCGAAGGGCTTCAGAGCGAGGTCGTGAGTCACGAGACCCGGTACCGGGAGCTCGTCGAACGTCACCAGCGCGATGCGGCAGAGCAGAAGCAGCGCGACGCCGTCGAAAGCAAGGTTCTCCAGGCGCTCGCACCCGTGCGCGACTCGCTCACGACCATGCAAGCGAAGGTCGCCGAAATCGAGAACCAGCGCTCGCTGCAGCATGGTGAAATCGCGGAGCAGCTGCGCACCGCGGCACAGTCGGAGGAGCGCCTTCGCAGCACGACCGAGTCGCTCGCGTCCGCGCTCCGCTCGAACAGCACACGAGGGGTGTGGGGCGAAACACAACTTCGCAGCGTCGTCGAGGCCGCCGGGCTTCTGCACCGGGTCGACTTCGATGTGCAGGCCAACATCACCACCGACGCGGGGGCCGGGCGTCCCGACATGGTCGTGCACCTGCCCGGTGGCAAGAGCATCGCCGTCGACGCGAAGGTCCCGTTCAACTCCTACCTCGAGGCTGCGGCCATCCCCGCGACGGCGTCCGAGGCCGAACTCGCACGCAAGGCGACGCTACTGAAGGCGCACGTCAAGGCCGTTCGCGACCACATCACGGCGCTCGGCGGCAAGACCTACTGGGAAGGGCTGTCCGCAAGTCCCGAAATGGTGATCGCCTTCATTCCGAGCGAGTCGCTCGTCTCATCCGCACTCGAAGCAGACCCCTCGATCATGGAATTCGCCTTCAGCAAGCGCGTGGCGCTCTCCTCACCCGTGACCCTCTGGTCGGTGCTCAAGACGGTCGCATTCAGCTGGCAGCAGGACGTCGTCACGCAGGAAGCCAAGACACTGTTCGACCTCAGTCGCGAGCTCTACGCCCGGCTCTCCACGATGGGCGGTCACGTCGCGAAGCTCGGCCGGTCGATCGAAAGCAACGTCAAGGCGTACAACTCGTTCGTGGGTTCACTCGAGCGTCAGGTTCTCCCCTCGGCGCGCAAGCTCAACGCCCTCGACGAGTCGAAGATCCTGCCTCCGCTCGACGGCATCGAAGACGCGCCGAGAGAGTTGACGGCATTCGAGCTGACCTCCGCTGAAACCGAACGCGTCGCCAGCCGCCCGGCTGCTCATGCGGTGAAGGACGAACTCGAGGCTGTCGCGCCGCTGCACCCAGAACTCGTCGACTTCAGCGTCGAGCGACCCGACGACGAGGCCGCCTCCGCCTGACTTCACCCGTCTTCAGTGAAGGTCAGAGCCACTTCTCGGCGAGGTGGTCGGCGAGGACCCGGCGGATCGTGCCCGAGCGTGAACGCAGCACGATCGATTCGGTCTGAATGATGGGGCCCTTCTTGCGGACGCCGTTCACGAGGCCGCCGTCCGTCACACCGGTTGCCACGAAGAACGAGTTTTCGCCTTTCACCAGCTCGTCACCCTCGTAGACGTAGTCCATCTTCAGACCTGCGTCGATTCCGCGCTGGCGCTCCTCATCGTCCTTCGGTGCGAGCCTCCCCTGGATGAGACCGCCGAGCGCCTTGATCGCACACGCTGTCGCCACCCCTTCAGGGCTGCCGCCGGTGCCGACGCACATGTCGATACGTGTCTCGTAGCGGGCCGCGTTGATGCCACCGGCCACGTCGCCGTCGAGCAGAAGCCGAGTGCCGGCACCCGCTTCCCGGATCTCGGCGATGAGCGACTCGTGCCGCGGGCGGTCGAGAACTGCGATCACCATGTCGCTGATGTCTTTGTTCTTCGCTTTGGCGAGCGCCCTGATGTTCTCACCGATCGGCTTGCGGATGTCGACGACGCCGATCCCGTCGGGACCGCAGACGATCTTGTCCATGTAGAAGACACTCGAGGCATCGAGCATCGAGCCGCGGTCGGAGACAGCGATCATCGAGAGAGCGTTCTGTCGCCCTGCGGCGGTCAGCGAGGTGCCGTCGATGGGGTCGACCGCGATGTCGCAGGCGGGTCCGCGCCCGTTGCCGACATGCTCACCGTTGTAGAGCATGGGCGCGTCATCCTTCTCGCCCTCACCGATGACGATGACGCCATCGAAATTGACGGTACCGAGGAACTTGCGCATCGCGTCGACAGCCGCCTTGTCGGCGGCGTTCTTGTCGCCGCGGCCGATGAAAGGCACCGCACGGATGGCGGCGGCTTCGGTCGCGCGAACGAGTTCCATCGCGAGGTTGCGGTCGGGCTGCGAGTAAACGAGCGTCTTCGAATCGGTCACTTCGTCGGGCCTCCGTCGGCATCGGCGTCCGCCACCGCATGCGTCGCGCCGGCAACCAGACCTTACCGTGAGCGCCTCGGCGCCTCATCAGTAGACTCGGAACCGAACCGGCTCGAGCGGCCACCACCAGGGATTTCAGGAGACTTTCGATGCCCATCGCCACCCCCGACCAGTACGCCGAGATGCTCGACCGCGCGAAGGCGGGATCCTTCGCCTACCCGGCTATCAACGTCTCGTCGTCGCAGACGATCAACTCGGTCCTCCAAGGCCTCACCGAGGCAGGATCCGATGGCATCATCCAGGTCACGACAGGAGGTGCCGACTACTTCGCCGGTCACACCGTCAAGAATCGTGCCGCCGGAGCGATCGCCTTCGCGAAGTTCGCGACCGAAGTCGCCAAGAACTATCCGATCACGGTTGCGCTGCACACCGACCACTGCCCGAAGAACGCGCTCGACAGCTTCGTCCTCCCCCTCATCTCCGCATCCGAGGACGAGGTCAAAGCCGGACGCAACCCGCTGTTCCAGTCGCACATGTGGGACGGTTCGGCCGTGCCGCTCGACGAGAACCTCGATATCGCGAAAGACATGATCGCTCGCACCAAGGCGATCGGCGCGATTCTCGAGGTCGAGATCGGCGTTGTCGGCGGTGAAGAAGACGGCGTGAGCCACGACATCAACGAGCACCTCTACACGACGCTTGACGATGCGATCGCAACCGTCGAAGCTCTCGGCCTCGGCGAGAACGGCCGCTACATGGCAGCCCTCACTTTCGGAAACGTGCACGGCGTCTACAAGCCCGGAAACGTGAAGCTCCGCCCCGAGCTGCTCGGTCAGATCCAGGCCGGTCTCGCCGAGAAGTACGGTAACGGCCCCAAGCCTCTCGACCTCGTCTTCCACGGCGGTTCGGGCTCGACCCACGAGGAGATCGCCGAGGCGGTGTCGAATGGTGTCATCAAGATGAACATCGACACCGACACCCAGTACGCCTTCACCCGTTCGGTGGCGGGCACGATGTTCGCGAACTACGACAGCGTGTTGAAGATCGACGGCGAGGTCGGCAACAAGAAGGTCTACGACCCGCGCAGCTGGGGCAAGATCGCCGAGACCGCGATGGCTGCCCGAGTGGTCGAGGCCACGAAGGAGCTCGGCTCTCACGGACAGTCCCAGAGCTGACCCACTGAACGAAAAGAAAGACCGCCGGGCTCCCCCGGCGGTCTTTCTTCTTTGGACGAGCGGACCTCAGGCCGCGCGAAGCTTCTCGGCGAGTTCGCTCTGGAAGAAGTCGATGAAGCCGTCAGGGTCGGGGCCGGCATTCTGCATGACGAGGTGGTCGTATCCGGCGGAGGTGTACTTCTTCGCCGCGTCGAGGTAGACCTCGACGTCGGGCCCGCAGGCGAACTGCTCCATGATGTCCTCACGACGCACGGTCGCTGAGGCCGCCTCGAAGTTGACCGGGTTCGGCAGCTCGCTCATGACCTTCCAGCCGGTCAGCGCCCACCGGGTCGTCGACAGCGCGGCGTCAGCACCTTCTTCCGCCGTGGGCGCCCACGCCATGGGCACCTCTGCATATTTCGGGCCGGATCCCCCTGCAGCCTCGAACGCATCGATGATCTCCTTCTTCGGCTCGGTGACGAACAGTCCGTCTCCGAGTTCCGCGGCGATCTTCGCGGACGCAGCACCGCTGCTCGCGACAGCGATGACAGGCAGGGTCTCGGGCAGATCGAACACTTGCGCGTCCTCGAGCTGCAGGTGCTTGCCCTCGTAGCTTCGATATCCGCCCTGCCAGAGCAGGCGGATGATTTCGAGCGCTTCGCGGAGCATCTCATGACGCACCCGACGAGCGGGGAAACCCTTGCCGACGACATGCTCGTTCAGTCGCTCCCCCGCTCCGATACCGAGCGTGAAGCGCCCGTCCGAAAGCAGCGCGACGGTGGCGGCGGCCTGCGCGATGATCGCCGGGTGGTATCGGACGGTCGGGCAGGTGACGCCCGTCGCGAGTCCGATCCGCTCCGTCTTCGCCGCGATCGATCCGAGGATCGACCAGGTGAACGCCGAGTGTCCCTGGTTGTCGAGCCACGGGTGGTAGTGGTCGCTCAGTTCGACGAAATCGAACCCGGCTTCTTCGGCGCGGACCGCCTGGCGGACGATCTCCTGCGGCCCGAAGGCCTCGGTTGCGAGCTTGTAGCCGATCTTCATGGTGCTGTCCCTTCTCGCGCCGGGGCCCATGGACGATGTGTCACGGAGGCTCAGCGACGCACTCTCGAGCCTTCCGGGAGGGAAGCCACGCGGCAACAGAACGGAGCTGGTTGTGGGCGCTCACCCCCGAGGTTCTCAGCGAGGATGCAGCTCAGGCGGGGCGTCGGTCACGGATCGAACGGAAGCTCGGTCGGGAAATACTTCCTGAGCATCACGCCGATCCCGTCCTCGTTGTGCGAGAGCGTCCGCTCGACGTGGTCGGCCACCCGAACGTCGCTCTTCGCGTTCGCCATGAGAACACCGACGCCGACGTTGTCGAGCATTCCGACGTCCGCTTCGGTGTCGCCGAATGCGATCACGCGGTCGACTCCGAACCCGAAATGCTCACTGAGCGCCGACACGGCCGGGAACTTGACCGCCTCTGCGCTGACGATCTCGATAGTGCTGCCTGTGTAGTGGACGTACACATCGTCGGAGAGGTGGTCGAGTTCAGCCGCGAGCGACTCGAGGACATCCGTCTCGCCTCGGAACATGATTTTGAAGACGGGGCCGACCGTTGCACCTTCGGCGAGGTCATCCTTCACGACGGGCCAGACCGCGGTGTTCCTGGCCTCACGAAGACCCCAATATCCGAGCGAGGAGACGTACCAGGTGTCGCGCGTATAGACGCCGAGGTGAGCGCCGCTTCCCATGGCCCTCGCGAGGATCGCCGCGACCGACGTGTCGGCGATGGGTCGCTCGATGAGCGTCTCGAAGCGTTCGTCGTGCCGAGCAAGCACAACGGATCCGCCGTACGTCGCGTGAGAGGCGGGGACTCCGAGACGCTCCTCGATGACGGCGGTCGACTGCGGGCCGCGTGCGGTCACGAGGAAAAGCTGGAGATCGAAGTCTCGGACCACCCGGACGATCTCGTTACGTGTGAACGGTGTGATCACCTTCTCGCTCGTGATCAGCGTTCCGTCGATATCGAGTGCGAGCGCCGAGAACGGGCGCTCACGCGTCACGGAGCGCTCGTCGATGTGGACGCGACCTGCTCGTCGAGGTACGCCGCGAACGCGGGATCACTGAGCATCGCGACCGCGAGCAAGGCGACACCGATGAGGAAGGCGATGACCCCTGCCGTCAGCGGGAGCCAGAAGGTGATGCGCCGCGCGCGGAGACTTGCGGTCGAGAGCGCCACCGCCGCGATGAGCAGCACGACGTTCGTGACGTTGATCGCGATTCCGATCGCGGACGCGAGTTCGTCGGACGTGTACGTGCCGTAGCCGCCGGCCGCATAAGTAGCTCTCAGCGTCTCGGGAAGGTTCAGCATTCCGGGGATACCGGTGAGGGTGTAAAGCACCCCGACGGCGAGAAGACCGACCGTCAGTGCGATGTCCCACGACCGTACGGGACGCTGCCGGCCCGACGGCGTGGATTCCGCCCGCGGCGTCGGCGTTGGTGTCGGTGCGACGGCCGCCTCGCTCTGCGGTTCGCGCGGCGGTGCGTACTCGCCCCACTGCGGGGCTTGTCCGGAAGTCGGGCGATCACTCATATCTGCTGGGCTCGTCCTGGAGTCTTCGTCGATGACGGAGTTCCTCGGTCGCGACCCCCGAGCGCCCGATCGTCCTGCTTACCGCTGAGATCGCGGCGGAGTTCCTTGGGCAGCGAGAACACGAGGTCTTCCTCGGCCGTGGTCACCTGCTGCACATCGCCGTATCCGGCTTCGGAGAGCGCTTCGAGCAGCTCTTCGACGAGCTCCTCGGGAACCGATGCGCCACTGGTTACGCCGACGGTCTCGACGCCGTCGAGCCACTCCTGACGGACCTCGCTCGCGTAATCGACCCGGTAGGCGGCCTTCGCGCCGTACTCGAGGGCGACCTCGACGAGACGGACCGAGTTGGACGAATTGGCGGATCCGACGACGATCACGAGGTCGGAGTCACGGGCCACCTTCTTGATGGCGACCTGGCGGTTCTGAGTGGCATAGCAGATGTCGTCGCTCGGCGGATCCTGCAGGTTCGGGAAGCGCTCGCGGAGCCGCCGAACCGTTTCCATCGTTTCGTCGACCGACAAAGTGGTCTGCGAGAGCCAGACGACCTTGTCGGGATCCTTCACCGTGAGAGTAGCCACGTCGTCGGGCGACCCGACGAGAGTCACATGATCGGGAGCCTCTCCCGCGGTGCCTTCGACCTCTTCGTGGCCTTCGTGGCCCACGAGGAGGATCTCGAAGTCGTCACGGGCGAATCGGACCGCCTCGCGGTGAACCTTCGTGACGAGCGGACAGGTCGCGTCGATCGCCTGCAGCCCCCGGTCCGCGGCGCCTTGCACCACCGCGGGGGAAACGCCGTGTGCACTGAAGACGATGTGGGAGCCTTCGGGCACTTCGTCGACCTCGTCGACGAAGATCGCTCCCCTCTTCTCGAGCTGGGTGACCACGTGGATGTTGTGCACGATCTGCTTGCGCACGTACACGGGCGAGCCGTAGTGCTCGAGAGCCTTCTCGACCGCGATGACCGCTCGGTCGACACCGGCGCAGTATCCGCGAGGTGCTGCGAGAAGGACACGCTTCGGACCGGTGACGGGGGTGTCGACTAGCCTGTTGCGCACCCCGGGTTCGGTCGTTGTGGCGGCCGCGATGCGCGGCATTCCGAGTCCGATGGTGGCGTTGGTCACCTATCGATTGTAGGCGTCGCTCACGGGGCCATCCCCGGAGCGGGGACTCCTCGCCGACATCGACCGACGAAAGTTTTCAGGTGACGACATGACCGACGCTTCCCCCACCGCGGAGTCCCCATGGCCGGTAGGGATGCTCTCCGCGAAACTCAAGGGGTACCTCGACCGCCTCGGCTCGGTATGGGTCGAAGGTGAGATCACGCAGTGGGGTGTTTCGGGCGGCAACGTCTACGGGAAGCTCAAGGACCTCGAGGCCGACGCGACGGTGAGCTTCACGGTGTGGTCGTCGGTCAAAGCGCGAATCCCCACCGATCTCAAGCAGGGCGATCACGTCGTCGCTCTCATCAAACCCAACTATTGGGTCAAGGGCGGCAGCCTCACGATGCAGGTCTTCGACATCCGTCATGTCGGCATCGGAGACCTTCTCGAGCGCCTGGAGCGGCTGCGCCAGACGCTCGCCGCCGAGGGCCTCTTCGCCCCCGAGCGGAAGACCCGCCTCCCGTTCCTTCCCGCGGTGGTCGGGCTGGTGACGGGCAGAGACTCCGATGCCGAGAAGGATGTGCTGCGCAACGCCCACCTTCGCTGGCCTGCCGTTCGCTTCCGGGTCGAGTACGCGTCCGTGCAGGGCGACCGAGCGTCGAGCGAGGTCGCGTCCGCGATCCGTCGTCTCGATGCCGATCCCGAAGTCGACGTGATCATCGTCGCCCGTGGCGGCGGCGACTTCCAGAATCTCCTGCCGTTCAGCGACGAACGCCTCATCCGTGTCGCCGCCGACTGCATGACTCCGCTCGTCAGCGCGATCGGGCACGAAGCCGACCGTCCACTCCTCGACGAGGTCGCCGACCTGAGGGCGTCCACCCCCACGGACGCCGCCAAGCGAGTCGTACCCGATGTGTCCGAGGAACTCGCGCGTGTCGAGCAGGCCCGAGCGCGCATTCGCAGCCGAGTGACCCACACCGTCTCGATCGAGGTCGATCGGATCGCCGCCCTGCGCTCTCGTCCCGCACTCGCCCGAGCGACCTGGATCGTCGACGTGCGCGCCGACGAGCTCACCCGGTGGGTCGCCCGTGGCGTCGAACTCGCATCACGCTCCATCGACCGCGCGGCAGATGGCACGAGTCAGCTGAAGACCCGGCTGACGGCACTGTCTCCTCGCTCGACGCTCGCCCGCGGCTACGCGATCGTGCAGGGCTCTGACGGACATGTGTTGCGCGGCACCGACGACGCCCCCGCAGGGGCAGAACTCAAGGTGAGACTGACGAACGGATCCATCGCAGCCGTCAGCCACGGTCCTGTCGGTGACCCTCAATAAGATGGACGCCATGCCCGAAACCACCACGACGCCTGTCGCCGAGCTCAGCTACGAGCAGGCCCGCGACGAACTCGTCCGCGTGGTCGGCGAGCTCGAACAGGGAGCCGAAACCCTCGAACGCTCGCTCGAGCTGTGGGAGCGAGGAGAGGCACTCGCCCGCCGCTGCGAAGAATGGCTGATCGGCGCCCGTGCGAGGCTCGACGCGGCGCGCGCCGGTCGCTCCGATGCTGCCGATGACAGTTCGCCGCGATGAGTCGCCGCGATCGAGGGCCGGCGATCGTCGCCGAACTCGGCAGGCCTGAGACCCCGGAAGAGACCGCGGCGCGCAAAGCCCAGGACAGCCGCAATCACCGCGACCGCCAAACCACCCGCAACCTGGTCCTCGCACTTCTCGCGTCCCTCGGCGTCGTCGTGCTGCTCGTCCTCGTCGTGCCGCGCGGCGACATCGAAAGCCGCCCCGCAGTCGATTACCGCGCTGTCGCGCAGCAGGCTCAGGTCGGAATCGACGATCCGCTCATCGTTCCCGAACCGGGCGATGAGTGGAGTTCGAACGTCGCTGAACTGCGCACGGGCGCGGTCGACGGGGTGAGCAGCTGGTTCATCGGCTTCCTCACTCCAGAGAACGACTTCCTCGGCTTCTCGCAGGGTCTCGACGCCAACGAGAGCTGGGTGGCGAACGAACTCGAAAGCGCGCGTGCGACGGGAACGATGTCGATCGGCGGACGCGACTGGACCGTCTACGACCACCGAGCGGAAAATGGTCGGGGCAACCTCGAATACGCGTTGACCCTCGAGTCCGACGGCGACTACTACGTGATCTACGGCTCAGCCAGCGACGCTGAAGCCCGGACGTTGGCCGAGGCCACCACCCAAGCGATCGGAGACTCATCGTGAGTGATATCGCGTCGACCGATGCCGCGCGCTCCCCCGCCGCGGTGTGGGCGCAGATGGCGGCAGGCAATGAACGTTTCGTGCGCGGTGAGCCCGCGCACCCTCGACAGGACGTCGAGCGCCGCACCGAAGTAGCACTCGAACAAACCCCCACCGCGGCGCTCTTCGGGTGCAGCGATTCGCGTCTCGCCGCCGAGATCATCTTCGATCTCGGTCTCGGCGACCTCTTCGTGGTCCGCAACGCTGGCCAGGTCATCTCCGATTCCGTCTTGGGGTCGCTCGAATACGCCGTTGCTGTGCTCAACGTGCCGCTCATCGTCGTGCTCCGTCACGATGCCTGTGGCGCGGTCCGCGCCGCGATCGACTCTCAGGGCCCGGACGCGCCGATGCTCCCCGCCCATATCCAGCGGATCGTCTCCGACATCGTGCCCGCGGTTCGAGCGGTCGGGGTCGCCACTGAAGACGGCACGATCGACATCGAGCGCCTCGACGCCGATGAGGTCGGCCGGCATCACCTGCGCGACACCGTGACGACACTCCTCGCTCGCTCCGAACTCATTTCCGAGGCGGTCGCGAACGGTAGCCTTGCCATCGTCGGCGCCGACTATCACCTGGCCGATGGCCGCGTCGACACCGACATCCTTCTCGGCTCCGTCGACTGATCGTTCCGAACAAGCAACCTCAGAAAGGCCACGCAGTGGTGGATTCGCAGTACCGCATCGAGCACGACACGATGGGCGAGGTGCGGGTTCCCTCGCAAGCGCTCTACGCCGCCCAGACTCAGCGCGCAGTCGAGAATTTCCCGATCTCCGGCGCTCGCCTCGAGGACGCACAGCTGGTCGCACTCGCCCGCATCAAGAAGGCCGCGGCTCTCACGAACGCCGAACTCGGCGTGCTCGACCAGGACAAGGCGGACGCCATCGCCGCCGCTGCGGACGAGGTCATCGCGGGCAAGCACTTCGGCGAGTTCCCGATCGACGTGTACCAGACGGGCAGCGGCACGTCGTCGAACATGAACATGAACGAGGTGCTCGGCACGCTCGCCACGACGGGTCTCGGGTCGACGGTGCACCCGAACGACCACGTGAACGCCTCACAGTCGTCGAATGATGTGTTCCCCACCTCGGTGCATATCGCGGTCACCGATGCGCTCCTGCGTGAGCTCGTCCCCTCGCTCGAGCACCTCGCCGAGGCGCTCGAGACCAAGGCCGATGCCTGGAGCGAGGTCGTGAAATCCGGCCGCACCCACCTGATGGATGCGACGCCTGTCACCTTCGGGCAGGAATTCGGCGGCTACGCACGCCAGATCCGCCTCGGCATCGACCGCATCGACTCCGCCATCCCCCGCGTCGCCGAGGTCCCGCTCGGTGGCACCGCCACAGGCACGGGCATCAACACCCCCGCAGGTTTCCCGCAGCGGGTCATCGCGCTCCTCGCCGAGGACACCGGCCTGCCGATCACCGAGGCCGCCGATCACTTCGAGGCCCAGGGCGCCCGCGACTCCCTCGTCGAGGCGTCAGGAGCGTTACGAGTCCTCGCGGTCAGCCTGACCAAGATCTGCAACGACATCCGGTGGATGGGCTCGGGCCCGAACACGGGTCTCGGTGAGTTGCACATCCCCGACCTGCAGCCGGGCTCGTCGATCATGCCGGGCAAGGTCAACCCCGTCATTCCCGAGGCCGTGCTCATGGTCGCCGCTCGGGTCGTCGGCAACGATGCGACGATCGCCTGGTCCGGCGCGTCAGGGCTTTTCGAACTGAACGTCGCCATCCCGGTGATGGGCACCGCGCTGCTCGAGTCGATCCGGCTTCTCTCCAATGCGAGCCGTCTGCTGGCAGATAAGACCGTCGATGGTCTCACCGTCAATGAGGAGCGGGCACGTGCACTCGCCGAGTCGTCGCCGTCGATCGTCACCCCACTCAACCGGGTGATCGGCTACGAGTCCGCCGCGAAGGTTGCAAAGCACGCCGTGGCGAACAAGATGACCGTCCGCGAGGCGGTCGTCGACCTCGGCTTCGTCGAGCGCGGTGAGGTCACCGAGGAGCAGCTCGACAAGTCCCTCGACGTCTTATCAATGACCCGCCCCTCCTAACCACGAGGGCGTTCCGGGCGAACGCGCACGTTCCGGCCGGCCCCGCTGCCCGGAACGTGCGCGCCTACCGCTCTGTTGTCAGCGCGCCAAGCGTGCGCGTTCGGCTTCGATCAGCGGGACAGCTCTTTCGCCGCCACGGTAGAGGGCCGTCCGGAGTTCGACCGCATACTGCGGCAGAGCGGGCATGTCGAGCTCTTCGGCCACCCGGATCTCAGCTTCGATGTCATACGGCACCCGGACGAATTGCACAGCGAACGCATCGTCGCCGGTTCCGTCGAGGACTCCCTCGAGAAGGGCATACGACGCGCCAGGGATATCGAGTGAGTTGCCGACACTGCCGACGTTGATGAGGGTGCGGCCGGCGCGGATCTGCTGGAAGGCGTTGTGGATGTCGCCGTAACAGACGACCGACGACCCGCCGGACGGGCCGGTCATCTCGGTATCGGCGAACATGCCGTCGAACTCCTGCTGTGTGCAGTCGGGGTGAATCCGCGTGTAGACGCTCTCCGCCGAGGCATGCACGAGTCTGACCACGCGTCCGCTCATCGTGAAGTGGTGCGCGAGCGGGAGGCTCTTCAACCACGACTTGTCGAACCTGCTCAGTTCAGCGTTCCACCACTGCATTTCGGCGGGGCGGTTCGTGTCGTCGATTGGAAGGAAGTCGTCCCAGTTGCCTCTGACGGTCACGGCGCATGTCTCGCGACTGAGGCGCACACATCCCGATCCTCGGGGGCCTT
>Ga0210040_10004038_pt1 | contig 19405 bp, 18 predicted proteins | sample CryGeyCG12114_NA_FD_185462 | JGI IMG/M metagenome (GOLD analysis project Ga0210040, IMG submission 185462) | Groundwater microbial communities from aquifer - Crystal Geyser CG19_WC_8/21/14_NA (SPAdes) (version 2) | ecosystem: Environmental > Aquatic > Deep subsurface > Groundwater | place: USA...
CTAGACTATAGCCTACACTGCTTGTTTACCAAAATTTTGAAACTGTAAGAAAATGAAAGCCATATTTAATTAAATTAACACTATTTAGTAACCCCTGTAAATAAATATTCTTGCCAGCAAAAATTTCATTTCTTGACTACTGGCTTTAATTGCAACAAACACAGTTGATTTAATTAAAAGAGGACTAGAAACTGCATACTGCATGCAACATGTTTAATATATACGTGAGCAAGAAACCATTGCTACATGCACCATACTGCACGCTGCATGGCTCGTCTTCTTCTCATCGTTCGTTCTCCTACTACGATCAGCTGTTTACTGTTTGGTCAGTAAGCCCAGGCATTCACGTAACATGCAGTTGTATATCAACATGGTATGTGGGCCGGTATGGAGAAGAACTGAACTACAGTGTCAACTCAGGAGTACTGGTGAATGATCACCACGAGGTTGTGCATGGCGTGTGGGATTCATTTGGTCAAGCTCGTATTCAGACCACACGCTCTGATTTTTTCTCCTCCATTTTCTTTGTCCGTTAGTTAGTTCTACTTTCAGTATTTTGTTGAAATCTGTTTGAAATTTTTGTGAAGTCGGATAGTTTGTCAGTTAGTAATTAAAATTATTTTCATTTATGTAGCAAGTAAGCAATTCACGTCACAAATAGAATCGGAAACATGGCTGAAGGACCAGCACCAAAGGTTGTGAAGAAGCAGTACCAATTTGGCGGTGGCATATTTTCGAGTTGCAAAAAAGGAGACTTAAAGCGGGTCAAGTAAGTTTCTTATGACGATTTAAATGTTCGGGGTGCTAGCTGTGACCGTAGATGGATGTCATATCATGTTTTGTTTGGGTTTGGCAATTTTTTCTGGAGAACTTGAGCTATTGGCACTGCATGCTTCTTGGTGTACTGCAATGAGCCTGTCTCCCTACGCGGCATCCTGGTCGGCTGCTTTCTAATAGTCGATCAGCACGAGCACACCTCTAACACATACATAAGGGGTACACCTGAAGCCTTGTACTTTCATATATTTCTACGCGCGTACTTCTCCCAGCCGATCAGAGCAAACTCCTTACCTCTAACCTCTACCTGCTGATCCGATTGGCTGGGAAATGTACGCGCGTCGTAATATACGAAAGCACACGGCTTCAGGGGCATCCCTATCTATAGACTGCTTGGTGTAAATGCTACGCTTGTAGCTGAACCAGAAAATAGTACATTCGGAATAGGAATACATTTGAAGCCGTGTACTTTTGTACATTTTTACGCGCGTAAATCTCCCAGCCAATCGGATCAGGAAGTGGAGGTAAGTAGTAAGTAGTCTGCTCTGATTGGCTGGAAGATTTACGCGCGTACGAAAGTAAATGGTTTCAGGTGTACCCCTACTATTTTCTACAAGAAGCGTACAAAATATGCATAACAATGTCTGTGACGTTTTCTATGCTACAACGTATTCTCTGACCCCACCATTGGAGAAAATCATCTCTCGCCCCTCACCTTTTTTGCCAAAGTCCACAAAATCGCATAGCTAGCGGGTACCGAAGTCCCCAATTCAGAGAACTTCGTGTGAGATAGATATGCGGTTTTTTAACATAAGTAAGATAGGTTTCAAATTTTAATCGTTACCTAAAGTTTTTAACGTATCGTTTTTGGAAATAACTCGAAAAATTTCCAGTTTTTTTTAATCTATTTTTTTTTAAATCAGTTGATTTGCTCTACTAATTATCAAATTATTCACGATAGTCTGGAATCCAATCCAGACTCTAACACCTCTTTAACATTGTGTGTATGCCGCGAATTTTATCTTTGGTGAGGTAGTGAGGTTACATAACTAGGAAAGAAGCTGGCCATGTTGAAAAAAACTTGAAAAAACAATTTGCAGGGTCAATAGCTCCATTTTTTTCATTAGGAAAAAAGGATCTTCTGTGGGTCAGTTTGTGAGGCTATTACGCATGGATTTTGAATTTTTTTTGTTCATCTACATAGGTACATTATTGAGAATAAGAATGTCAACTTAAATGAAAGGGATCAATGGAACAGCACGCCACTGTGAGTTAACTTGTTTGAAATGAAATCCTATGAAATTGATATGATGTTCTGAAACCACTAATTTTATGTTAATGGAATTATTAAAAAGGTACTATGCTTGCTTGTGTGGCCATGAAGAATTGTGTGCCTTTCTACTGGCTAACGGAGCCAGGTGTGAGGAGAATACTTTTGATGGAGAGCGTTGCTATTTCGCTGCATTGACCAATGAGATTCAAACAATGCTAAAGAAAGCCACTACGACTGACTCGGGAAAAATCTGTACTGAATATGATGACTTTTTGTCTCGGTAATAACTTTTCCTGTATTACAAAGATTTGCATACTAAGGGTATTCACGAACGCCGGGGGAACGGGGTATTAGGGTAACTTTTCTCCATCTAAATACATAGCAAAAAGTTACCCTAATACCCCGTGAATTCCCTTACTATTTGTATTTGTTTCCGCTGTTTCTAAACATTTTGTCAAATGTATTTAGGCTTTTGAACTCTGAGGCTTACACAGACGTGGAGTTCCGTCTCACAGATAATTCCAAGTTAAAACTGCATAGAAGTGTCCTGGCTGCCAGAAGCGGCCTATTCAACATATATTTTCAAAATAGGTGGAAAGATAAAGCTGTTGTGCGCATCCGAACAATAAATCCAGACATTTTCAAAGGTTTAATTAGATACATATATACTGGCGCCATGTCCTGTGAAATAAATGATTTTCAAGAATACCTGAGAATGGCGAGAAAGTGCAAATTGCCGGGGCTGGATAAAGCTTTAATCAAAGCTGTAAAGGAATCTGAGTTTTCAGGTACTAACACTTATTTAACGCCAATTAATGATAATAATATTGTCCGTTAGCACTAAAAAACTTTACAACTTTGCACGATCACTTTTAAACGATTATAAATTAATTTATTATCTATTAGTTTGGCTTTTTGATCTCTTAAGGTAATAAAACTATAACACTGGGCCGTTTGGTTACAACAATAGAAACGGAACACTAGCACAAGTAAAAGTGTACGAACTAACGCATTGTCGACCAACTAGTTGTAGTGTAGTTTTTCACTCTTCATGTTTGTGCAGGCAGAAATGAAGCCATAAAGTGAAAGTAAAGCAGCATAAAATTCTCAAGGAATTTTTTCACTTGCTGACTTGCTGTAGTCCTTTCCTTGTTACGGTCACGGTGTACATATACATCTTGCATATGTCTGAAAGACTAAGATAAGAACTATGAACCCATTTATCCTAACTAATTGAATTAAGGCTTACCTTCGCCTACATTCACAGGACCAGGAATCATAATCCTATCTCCAATCCTTTATTACTGGAGAGGAGACTGAAGTGTCTTATAAGTATGTTCAATTTATGCTTGCGTACCTTGTAAAATATTTTGAGAATATGAGGTTGCCAAAGAATAATTAATTCCAGGATTTCATGTTTGTTTCACAAATGCGAATTTTTTTGCATTAGTATCAAATCGCTTGTCGTTTGCAAAAATTTCATGTTCCATCATTGATTTTGTGCTTGATGATAGTACTAACTACTAACAATGATCTGATGGATGCACTTTCTGAAAGAAGGTTAATGTATGGGGTTTTTGTTGTCCAGATTTTCTGTCTAAATGTTTCGATTGTTTTTAGAGCTTACTAAAGGAAAGCGAAGAAGTATTCCCACATTAATTGTGGATACGCTTGCTACAAGAAAACAATTGCAGAGGGATTTCTTGGAAATCATTAGAGGAAACATTCCTTTGGAATTTCTAGGCCACAAATTTTGGCGGCTGAAACATGAAAATGATGACAGCTTGGAGGAAAACAGCTGCACGACTTTCTGTCACGCCGTTTATCCTTATTTCAACATGTACTACAATGTAGTCTTCTATTTGGACACCTACCGGTTTTATTGTAATCAGGTTGGATTGAATCAGTTTTCTATTTCCACACATTTATTTAAAATTAACAAAAAACTAATATTTGTTTGTGTAATCGCAATCTTTAGGCATTTATATCGTGCCGAACTGAATTTTTTGCAGCACTTTGTAGAGAATCATTCCATGAATTCAACGAAATCGACGGGGTAATATACCTGAAAATTCAAAAATGCTCCGTTGAAGTTTTTCTTGCCATCCTCTATTACATCTATTGCAATGACCTCTGCATGGTATTCCATTTGATTTTAAAATTAATGCTTCATTTAATTGAATTAAAGAAAATTTAATTTATTTTTTAATCCACGTTGCGATTTTAATTCACTTTCTATAGATCTGCGCGGATAAAATGCTAGAGATGATTGATGTGGCAGATTACTATCTATTACCTGGTTTGGTGAAGCTATGTGAAGCATATTTGTGTAAAAATCTTTACAGATATCCGGGAATTAAACTATTTTCCTTAGCCAGAAAGTTTGGTTTAAAAAAGCTAGAGGGAAAATGTACTGAGCGTATGGCGAGTTGGATACACGTGGTGCGTTAAATTTACGATATTATCCTTGCCATGAATTCGTCATTATTTGGGATGATGACTTAATCTATGTTGTTTAAATGCTTTCTTGCAGTATGTCACTTACCCGACCTTTAAAGAACTAGTTGTTTCTGATTCCAAGGCTGTGCGAAACAGAGAGGAAATCGACTCGATTCCCGTGATAGATGACGTAAGGTTTCATTTGTATAATGAAATTGCCAAGCTGCGAGATCCTTGTGGTAAGGAAAGGCTCCGTCTGGACAAGAAATTGCTGCTGATTGATCAGCTCCTAGTTGACTTAAATCTTCGTGCATAGAGTAATAGTAAGCATAGACGATGCAGCTATTATAATATTATGGAAATCATTTGCTCACGAAACTAGTTAGTAAACCTGAAAAGCTCAAAATGAAGGAGGTATGGTGTTGAATTAGTTTAAATTGTGAAACTCTAATGTAAGCTTGCTCAATAATGGAGTGTGCAAGTCTTGTGATTTGTGAACTGTTGTGAATCTTTTCTAATCTGATCTAATATATGTATTTATTTTGTGTAGTTATGTGCTGTATGATTGTATTACATGGTGCAACAGACACCAAACTTTGTTAACCATTTGTCAAAGACTCATCACTCATGCCCTTATTCACTGGAAAGTGTTCATGCAACCGGAATATTAATACTTTTATGTTGTATTTAATTTGAGTATTAATTTTTTCAAAGCAGGTATCCATCCTATGTTAGATTGTATTACTCAGTAGTTTTAATCATGTGTTTGTGTCTTAAAGAGTTTTCGAGAGTTTCGAGCTCATAGGTTTTAAGAACGTTAACAGTAAATAAATGTTTTTATATGCTGTTTATTACTGTTTTGATAATTTGCATTTGTTTTCATATTTTATGCAAGTTCAGAATTACATTATCCCCAGCATGAGGTTTTATGCATTGGCGTTTCTATTTAGAATCCAGTATTGGAACTGAAGTTACTGAAGACCGTTTGTTGATTGACTAACGTATGCATATTGAATACGAAAATATTGCTTATGAATGCTGACATGCAAGATTCTCGTGTTTTCCAGGTTCTTCCATCTATAGCTATAGAAGTAATGTGACCGTCATCACGCATTTTACCCGGGTGACTTCGTGTCTATGAAAGTGCGCGAAAAATTGTGTACGTACGTACACAAGTGTTTGTGTATAGAAAGAAATTTGGTCATCTTATGCTGACAGTAGTGAAAAGTATATTTTCTAGGAAGAGTTTTACGTTGTTTATAATTGAGAAGTAAACAAAAGCGGAATCAGTATACAAACTTGACTACTTTTGTGCAAAAAAGTTTCATTTTTCATCCAGTGTACACTGAATAAACTTTTTTTTTAATCTCTAACTGACATCGAGCTCAATTTGGTAATCAGCGTTCGATAACTAGACGGATCATGGGAGCAATGGATCGTATTGGATGTTGGTTCCGTTCACTTCACTGCATCACCATTTGATGAAACCAAAGCATGAGGTGAGTTTTCTAGATTTTGTTTTATTCCTGTGTAATATATCTCGTTTAACAGCTAAAAATATTTAAAAATCACATTTGACATTAATATCAGTCATCTTTATCATCTGTTCACAGATAATATTCCTGTCTCAGCCATAAAATATCTCTTTCGTCCATAAATTCCAAAATTAGATTGAAAACGGTAGCCATTAAGTAAATATGATACAAAGGGAAATGACAGCAATTCCTTTAGTTAGCATTTTGCTGACATGTTGACATCCACAGATTCGATATATTTAATGTCAGGGTTGCAAAAATAATTAAATCTCATTTGGTTTGAACTGGTATGTATATATTTTATATTTATTCTGCATTTGCACACAAAGGAATTGCTAGTCATTTTTGCTGAGTAATGCATGTGAATAAGAATTTTATGGGGCTCTTGTTTGATATTTGCTAGTAGCTCCAAAATGCGTAGAATTATTACTCAATATATAGAGCAAGCATATGGTGGTAGGCTTTTTGACATTGACTCACTTTGTGTGCCCACATTCGCTCATCATTTACTAAAAGTAATTGAAGGCAATCAAAGTAGAAAAGTGCACACGAGTCTTTTATGCATTATATTCACTTAATCTGAGTCGGAAATAGTAATATAATTATGAATGATATAATCCATTCGTAAATAGTTTGACAGAATTTCAATAAGAATTTTAATAGGAATAAAAAAATGCGGCCATTTGATTTATCAGAGTTATTTATAATCAAACTCTATTCGGCATAGGATTTGACATGGTACACTTGACCTGAGTTATCATCGGTATTCTGCTTGAAACCTATAAATTATAAAAGTTAGTGTTTTAAAATAGTAAATAGTGTTAACAGTTCTCAGTCTCAAGTTATATACATATGTTAATGAAATTAAATATTGATTTCTCAGTCGACAATAATAAATAATTCTTTATTTTATGAGTTCCAATAATACACATGAACATATCGCATGACTTGAAAAGGACCAAAAGTAATGCATAGCTTCTGTCATGCCTTTGTGCAAAGTGCAAACCCGTTCTAATGCGTCAAAGGTCTCTTTAATATTTTATTTTCCTTGTCAAAATTGTAACCAGAACTCATCCTGATAAGGCCTGATACCAAAAGGAACCTAGCTATATTGATCACATATTTTGTACAATCTAAAAATAATGCAAAGAAGTATAGCTAGTTACTACCTGGCAAAACTCACAGTCGAATTCCTACAGCAATAAATTATGCTTGCTTTAATTGATCATGAAAAATATTTTTGCATACAAAAGATAACAAAATCCCTAGTTGCTTACTTAGTTATGTAGATAAATCCAAACAGCAATCCAATCTATTCAGTACGCCAGTCATCATTTCGGAGATAATAAAACCCAACTAATTAAAAAACTATTAAACGTTTGCTTCTTTCTTTTTTACGAGTCTACCTAAATTTAAAATAGTCTGATTCCTTTTACGTCCAGTATGACTTTGGATGGTCTACAAAACTATAGTCAATTATCTTGAACATATGTATTAATTGAACCCAATGTCCTTACCATTTATAAATAAATAAAATTGTGATGACATACTGTCCACACACACACAAATAAAAGATTCTTCTGCATAGTTATTAATACTAGAGAATCAGTACGGCCCTCTAACTAACTAATTACTGACCAACTAACTTGATGTATACTGTTTTTGTTACTTCTTCATATTCCTGTGTAAGCATCCCGCATACTCACACACACACATGCTCGGGAAGTCATCACATACCAATAATAATCAAACTCATTTGCGAGTAACACAATAAGTGCATTACGATTCAACCTACACATGCACATTCATATGTTTAAAGCCCTGTTGCCCTGTGTGTCAGTCAAATCATTGCACCTTAACAAAAAATACATGTGTGGAAACTGAAATAAATAAAAAGATCTCCGAGTGTTCAGTTAGTGGCCGTAGAGTAGGAAGGTTGCAAAGCCTCCAATCCATCGCATTGTAAAAACAGCTAAGGTAGACCCCACGGTGATAATAATTTGCACGTTGATCATTTAAGTGTGTTGTTAACTCAACCATCCAATAGATTAAGTGCGTCATTTGCTCATACATTATATCTATGTAATCTCATTTTCTGTGATTTTTTCATTACAGGAGTGCAGGCCATTTTTCTTCCTGGAGATTTTTTCACCTCTTACTGGCAAACATATCAGAAACTGATAATCAAGAATTTCTCAACGAATGGTCCCGGTTCCAACTAATTGTTCCTTAAAATTACCTAAAGATTCGATTCTTTCTAGACAAAATGTCGTCCAAATCACTCATCAGTTTTATAGTTGTTACGGCAATAGTGCCTTTGATTTCAGTTCCCGTGTCTAATACTACTGTTAGTGAAGTATCTAGAGACAACTCTTCAGTGTTTTTCGGGATTTGGGATCATTTTAAAAACAAATATGGATCTGGGGGGTCTTTCAAATGGGATGACTTAAATCCAGTGTTAAAAAATTTTCAAAACTGTAATTCCTCGGGAATCGGGAACAATCACACTCATAGAAAAAACGATCCCGCCGAAGCTGCCTTATTTGAAAACGCTCCTTTGTCTGTTCAACAACTATTGTTAAATTTGGTGGATGGAGATTATGGGTTGAATGAGAGCAGTTTGTTTGCTGCTAGTCCGAGCATTTTGTATCTCATTGACAACAAATTGTTTTGTAACTATCCGGCTATCGTTTCGGCCCATCGGAAGTTACGTTCGTCGAAGACCGGGGCCAACATTTTAGTTGGTCGACTGGGAGGGAAGGAAAAACCCAGTTCTGGTGAAGGTCAGTGGTCAATGATAGTCACTAAATAACTAACTGTAGTGTAAGCCTTGAAATTCCGACGTAGGTCAAGTAATTAGATATGTTTACATGAATTACATGCCTGTTTGGCGACCATATTGAGCGCATAGTTTGTTTGTGGATGCGTTGAGATTAAACCTGAAAGTCAAATTCAACCCCTATAGCAGACATTATGTCCTGCGTGGTTTGACCATCGACTACGTCAGTAATTCTCTCTTATCCATATTTCAAATTTCTATATCACTCCTTATTCTAGCCATTTTTCCTTTTCTTTTGAATGTATCCTTCAAGACGCAAAGAATGACCTGTGTGGTTATTATCTGGATTGACCACTAATAAACTAAATAATATACAATGTCAGCATGGAATACAAATAGACTGACGCTGACAGTGAATTAGTACTAACTAACACACACGTTTGTTAGTTTTTATGGACTATCCCGTATCAAGCTGTAATGATGAAAGCAAATTACAAAAAAATGAAGCTTTTTGTTGTTGCATGCAGCACAGTGGATGAATAATAGGCATGATGATTAGTATTCATAGTCCACCAATCCGGTTTTTAATTTTTGACTTGGCTTGTTTCATTCAGGGTAAATAAGAAATATTCATTAGTTGTAAGCAGAACATTAGATCCCGTTTTAGTCGTGAGAGTGCTAAGCTCTGCATGGCCATGGCACCAAGAAAGTATAGATGAAAATGAAATGAGATTTTAGGAAATTAAAGACGTAAGTTTTTCAAGTCTTTTCTAAAAGTTAAAAAGCTGTTGGTTCTTGATTTTGAGCCTAACTAAATCCTGAATATTAAAAATCAAGCATGAGTTGAAAGCATGTTGTGAGACATTATGCAATAGTTAGTGCATTGCACTTGCCATAGGGTAATTGGCTGCATTTCTGCATATAATCACTGTATCCTTTGCATTGGAGAACGGAACGGACAGTCCCATATTAATGCAAATTGAGTTATTTGGGTTTGTCATAAAATGGCAGCAGTGTGCATTGAATGCGCTTGAGATGATCTCAACAACCTGAAACATTGTAATCTTGCGATCGAAACTTACTTTCGGTTTATCAAACGCATAGTCTCATATTCTTTCAAGTGTTCACGCGTCCACGTAATCCTTTATAAATTATCTTTTTCCGCTTTTACTGCTTGTCAAACTGAAACAATGTTTCAATTTCATTAATTTTGAAGTGCGATTATATTGCAAAATCCAAGGTGCACGTGCATTAAATATGCATTAAAAAAATTGCTCATGAAGTGTTTTTTTCCATCGGTCAGGAAAATCAATGTATGACTGTGACCTTTACACAGCTTCCTGATAATAATTTTAAATTCGTGCAAATCAGTGTTTACTGATATTAATTGCTAGACTGACTTAACGTTCTGCATGCTGACGTTGCATCTGCATCTGTCTGTATGTAATGAATGTGCAATGTGCAGCACCATGAAGATGTTAAGATTCTACCTGATTTTTAGACTTTTAGCTGCAAACCTGAGTGTCATAATCTTTGAGGTGATCATTTAGAGCATGCTATAGACTTGATGAAAATGTATACTTTCTTAATTACTGACTTCCCTCTTTCGTTGATTTTTTAGTTTGGGGCTATGGAATTCTGTTCGTCACGCTAATTAGTATGTGCTCACTTGCTGGAGTGAGCTTCATGCCCGTCATGGGAAAAGTATTTTATAAACATCTCCTTACTTGCATGGTCGGGCTCGCTGTAGGGTCATTAACTGGAAGTGCTCTTTTTCATCTACTCCCTCAGGTAAGGCTTAAAAGCTGTAACCTCTTAATGATCACTGTATGGTGGTGTGGTGTTTGCATGCTGAGCGATGAATGACTTCAGCACGTGCCAACAATTCAGCTACCTAGTCATTGCTAATTAACGATGCGTTTTTTATACAACTGTGTCTTTTTGCACTTTTAGGCATATGGAATGACCGAAACTGACCCTAATCATGACTACCTCAATATTTCGATGGTTGCATGCGGTGGTATATGGATGTTTTTTATGGTGGAGAGAATATTGAAATTTTTTATGGACTATAAAGATGTAAGAATATTATAATATCCTTCGGTTTTTATAGAGGAATTTATGTATTTGAAAATGTCTGTTTTTATTCAGAGACAAGACAAAAACAAGAAAGGAGAGAAAATATCCCATTTGATTCCTTCTACTCCAGACTGTAATTCCATATCTGGACGTGGTAGTAGTAATGAAACACTTAAGGATTGTAATGATAGGAATAATATTACAACAATTTGCTCACCAACAAATACTGGCGTCATTTACGAGTGTCAAGAACAAGCAATAAAGGCTTCATTTGGCCATCAAGAGGTAAAATAACTGTTTAATGCAATGCTGAATTGCCATATTTTTCTCAAGTTACCATTCTTTGTGTTTTCAATGAGCTTTAATTATCATTCTGAAATTATAATCTCTTAAAAACTATCTTCACTTTTTTGTTATCTGCTTTCTTCAGTTCAGTTTTAGTTAGTAAACCGTAAACACTGCTGCCCTCTTGTGAGCCCAAGTGCATCTACTTACGGTTGTTACGAATCAGATTTGTGAAACCTCGTCTCTCATTAGCCATTTGTTAAAAGATGTGCATTAACATTTTAGTATGCAAAAGTTTAGTTGTTTAGTTTACAAAAGTATTTCATACAGCATAGCTTGCAATTTTTTCTGAAATGAGATTGAAAACGGCTCTTAAATCTTACTAGAAACCTAGACTGAACAGCTGCCATGACCATAAAGTGACATTTAACAGTGGTAAAGACAGTGTGATTGCCACTGTGGCCTGGATGATCATTTTTGGAGACGGTCTGCACAACTTCATTGACGGGTTGTCCATTGGAGCTGGATTTAGTGAGAGTATTCTTACTGGAGTCAGTATCAGCGTGGCTGTACTATGTGAAGAGCTTCCTCATGAGCTAGGTAAAAAAACGGATGAAGTTTTTTTTTTTTTGAGATCATATTTTGCTATAACGGGGAAAATTACTAATTGCAGGTGATTTTGCCGTCCTATTGAACGCTGGAATGACGATTAGACAGGCGCTCACATACAATTTCCTATCTGCTTGTACTTGCTACTTAGGAATGGCTGTTGGCATCTTATTGGGAGAAGTGGAAGCCAGTACTTATATTTTTGCAGTTGCTGGGGGAATGTTTTTGTACATTGCACTTGTGGATATGGTAAAAAACATTAAAATCTATCATGCAAGTATGATTTGTTAAAAAATGGTTCAAAATTGGAAAAATTATGGTAATTTTGACTTGTAGGTGCCTGAGATGAATGAAGTTGCTGTAGAAAATAGCAAAATCTCTTTGAAAAAAGGGTTGCAAGTCCTTCTGCTCCAAAATTTTGGACTCATTCTCGGGGTCTCTGCACTGTTTTTTTTAGCCAAATATCAAGATAGCATTCAGTTTTAGTATAGAACACTTCCAGGTTTGTGATACAAAAGTAGTACACTTGTACGGTGGGAAGAAGACATCTAATGTTTATTGTTTGCTGCAGGGAGTGAGCGAATAATAATAAAGTTTATTTTGTGACCATTATTATCTTAGTTTGCAGGATACATTGAATAATCAATGTGACGTCGACCTGCAAAATAGTATTGTTAAGATTTATACTTTGTGATCAGAATTTTTGGTCCGTGGGTGTTTCCATGGATTGTGGTCGGCTGATGGCGATGGCTTATTTAAATGTTGTAATGTTATATGTTTATGCATCGGTATTTACAGTGTGTCAGTGTAAATTTAATACATTATTGTACGTAAAAACCGGTGTTAACTCAAGTCTGCTTTCTAAATGTTGTTTTGTGTGTAAAGTCTAGAAGAATGAAAATATAGTTTTGGATATTTGATTCGAAGAAAGATTATTTATGATATAGATAGCCTTGATATTTTTCAACTTCGGACATCATGCATGCCTATATAGAATATGTCACGTAGCTATTTTAATTAGTCCAAAATTTACAATACAGAGATGATATACAAATGGTGCTACCTCTATGAAAAATCATGTTTAGACTATAGAGTAAAGTTTAAAGTTTTTTTTAAGAAACATTATCTTCGTAATTATGTAATAATATCTTCTAGAAAGTTTCAAAATGCTGACCTTGGATTACATGATATTTTGTTAAATCAAAGGTTTAAATATTAATAATAAAAGTCTTACAAAACAAGTATTACTATATGCTTTGAATTGCTGACTCCATATCTTGCATCCTTGTTATAATGTATATCTGCAGCAAATATTAGCTTACTTGTTACTTGTTCATCAGCACAGCTAGAGAGGAAAATATTAATACAAAAGTGAAATCACACAGTGAACCAGCCTACTCTCCACTCGTTATGGTGATATACTTTTTGTAATCTTCTTAGGTACATATTTATCTGGAGCCATGCAAACAATGCATGTAACCCTTCAAACTTCAATTCTATCCCATGATTTTTCATATCGTCATAATGCTATTCCAAAGTCGAATGCAAGTTGAATTCCACAGTTTGTTCAATTGATTCAACATAATCTGTAATTTTATATGATTGGAAACTAATTCTCCATATTTTCTATTAATCTCGTTTGAGCCGCTTGTATAGATTCCCTAGTCTTATTAATTCTTTGCATCAGACACTGGATTCCAGTTAGTGGAATGGAAATGATTGATACATGATTCAATTCAGGTATCTCATTTACTATCATGAACAAAAGAACAGTTAGAAGTAAAAATTTTTCCCCTCATTATACAGTAAGTACTATATAGTCAAAGGTTTAATGGCTTATGTTGTCAGAGGCTCATGTATACACAAACATTTATTGAATCCAGATAAATGATGTTGTTACACAAATACTAGGAGTGATAAGTTAACTCTTTGAGGGCATGTGGTGAGTACACACAATGCACATATGGGCAACTAGCTAACTAACTAACTAGCTATAGTGAAACTGAAAATGGCACTTACTATGGTAGAACATAGCATGTATTACAACGTATTCTCTGCCACAACTAGCTCAATGAATTGAGGAGAGATTAAATTGTGATGCACATGTGGAAGGGATGCAAACTATTTGAGGAAAACAGAAACCATGGGAAAGAGGCCTCTTACTTTAAAGTCTCGTTCATACACACTGGGAAATGTGGAATTCAATAAAAAAATATCAGCGGATTATGGTCAGCCCATTACTTTATTAGTAAAACACATTACGATCCAATTTTAGCACGCAAATTAGTAAATATATAGCTTGCACAATATTTAAGTATCGATGAAGTATACAAAAATTTCAATATTTGGGAGGACAGAAAACTGAAATTTTAAAGATATGTAGCGGGGAAAAAAGTTGTTGTCATATTTTTTCAGCTTTTTCACACATACAAAAAATATTAACTGTTGAATTAAAAAAAATATTGAAAATCACAGAAAATTGCCCTAAACTGGACGACATCTACTCTGAAGCATTGTATTTGATGTCTCCCTTTAATTGCACGTTTATTCCCTATTAGACAAGGATCTGTTCCTGCATTGTACCATAGTATGGACCTCACAGGCAGATTACAAGTGACTGCATGAACGCAAAGTCTGTTAGTGATAGCACGCAGTACCGGTCTTCTCATGTTCTTGGATTGCAGTCGTGACATATTATATGTTAAGTGCTTATTATTAAACAAAGTTCATTAAGAATTGCTCTTGTCTGTCATGCATGTATATACGAGGACATTAAATCTCACTTATGTCAGTAATTAAATCCCAGCTGAGGAACTAACAAGATTACTGGATTGGGTTTGCAGTCTTATTTGCATTCTCGCATACGGTGCCTGAATGTTTTTGCATGTTTGACTTCACGTGGTTTAATCTACAGTGGCATTTCAAAATCCTGATTAAATTGTCATTTTTGTCGCCAAAGTATCCCGATATTCACGTGTAAAAAATAAAGCTGAGGGAAAACATTTTATTCATTGTGTCCTGATATGGAGTCGGAGTCAAGCTGGACTATAGGGAAAGGTAAGTGTTCCTCTCCATTTCTATTGCACAAGACTGTTTTATTATAAACGTATATTTACTATAGTTGGTTTTTGACAAATTTTTTTCATTTTAGCATGGGGCTGGTCAATTCTTTTCGTCTCTTTGATAAGTCTCTCGTCAGTAATTGGCATTGTTTTCCTTCCCTTGAAGAGACAATCTTATTACCAAACGTTGATGCAAATCATGATTGGACTTGCTATTGGCTCTCTCAGTGGCTCTGCACTTTTCCATCTAATCCCGTCTGTAAGTTGCTTCCAAATTATGTCATGTTTCCACAGTCTAGCCGATTTAGATTAAGCTCTAAATTTTCCTTTGATTATACATAGGCTTTCAGTTTGGAAGAGGCTGATGAAAATGGACATCGATATGTGAACATTGCATCCCTCGTTTGGATTGCAATATGGGTTATAATGATCCTAGAAGCTATGATGTGTATCTTTTTCAAGAAAAAAGCGGCAAGTCTTTCTCAACTATTGTAACAAACTTATTTTTTCTAAACTGTACATCTAAATATCATGTTATGAGTACAGGAAGTTTTGGGAATAGACGAGCTTGATGAAAATGTTGAATCACACTTAAATGACAAAGATCAGAAACTGCATACAGATAGCCTACACGGTGGACTGAGTAATGGAGAAATCAATGCAAATTTTCCGGTATCAACTACATCCTTCCATGACGATTAGTTGAATCTATGCAAAGGTTAAAAAAATCTACATTTTTTCAATTTTTGCTATCTCAGAAAAATTGCCACCTGAGTCGGAGCACACTGAGTCTGCATGAAAAGTTAGAAATGACTATAGATTTGGATCAAGTTGAGCCTGGGAAGACAGAAAGGGCACCAATAAAACCAGTGGCTTGGATCATCATTATTGGAGATAGTTTACACAATTTCATAGATGGGGTGTCTATAGGAGCCGGATTTGTCAAAGATTTCCAAACGGGAGCTATTTTGTCAGTAGCTATTATGTGTGAAGAATTCCCACATGAACTGGGTATTATATAGCCGTAGTATCTATTTTTTAGTCAGCATATTTTTATCATTATTTTGTTTTTAAATGAAACTCATTATTGATTTACTTTCCAGGCGATTTTGCAGTTTTGATTCGTTCCGGATTGAGTGTGAAGAGGGCTCTACTGTTCAATTTCATGTCTGCACTCACATGCTATTTAGGCATGGCAATCGGTCTACTACTAGGGCAAATAGAGGGAACACAATTTATATTTGCTTTTGCGGCAGGCATATTTTTGTACGTCGCATTGGTAGAGATGGTGAGCATAATTGAATTTACATGGTTCACGTATAATTGACATATTTACATGTTTGATTGATTTGAGCATGGTTGTCCTTTGTTTGACTGAAGGTTCCTGAAATTGCTGCGTCAATTAATGAGAATGAAGTTACCCGATGGAAAGCATATAAAATTCTATTTAATCACCATGTTGGAATTTTATGTGGCATTTTAATTCTGTACATATTGGCAACTTATCAACCCTAGTGGACTCCAATTGCATAGGATCTGAAATTTATGTCGTGGTCGTATGGTTGACTATGCATATAATGCGACTGCGCGTTTCATAAAGATGTTTGTGAATGGGATCTCTAAAAGTCTACATATGTAAGCAATAAGAAATATTCATTCTCGTGTCAATGCAAAACTATGTCCAATGCACAATTTCAAGTGCAGAATGTGTATAGTTAGCTGACTTTCAGTTATGTGTGTAAGTAAGGTAAAGGATGAAAATTGTCTATCTCGTAGGAAATGACGTCATGTTTTGCACTCTCAGTCAGTCAGTAAGTGATAATTTTATTCAAGAAATGATTTTAGCGTGAATACTTATTTGTACCATTCAAATACATTGATAAAAAGTTTGCTTTTAAACACATGTTTTGTGCATATAATATTTATCTCTTACTTATACCCAGCAACAGGGATCACATATTTGATCATCATGAACGTCAAATCACAGTTAAAAAGTTAGTAAAAATTGGTGATCTTTACCCCTTCCCCATATATAGTCCACCAAACCGATCCAAATTGAAAAATAGTGAAATGCTCAAATATACTTTTTCAATAGTTAAGTTACTACACAACATACTTTATAAAATTGATAGTTTCTACACCATCTTCATCAAATATTAACGTTTACAATGAGAGGAAAAACATGAATTACACTTTATGCCGCCTTGCCCATTATTGGCGTTGTAAAATGTTTCAAGGAGAAATTGGTTCCGTTGAAGAACTGATCCTTTTGATTGGAAGTGGAACAATGATCCCCATTTTATGACGATCAACAATAGTCTGCAGAACGAGAATGAGTTTCCCCAAAGTGCCTTCATTTAATTTTCTTGGTTTCCCTGTGCACACGAAAAGAAATCAATAGCATTCCATTATGCATAAATAACACAACCTATATTCACATCACCTTACTAACTAACTAACCAACTACAAACGGAGCTCACTTGTAATCACATACATATTATATAGCGTTTCAATGACATTGGGTTGGGAAATGCATTTATTTATACGGAGAGTTCGCAATATCCATGGAGAAAACTCCAGCCATGTTCATGAAAAATGGAATTCTAATCTGAATAAATTACACAAGTGACACCTGATAATTGTTGTACATAACAAAAATGCACATTACTTTCTATCATTCATGAGTATTGCATGCCAAGTTTTTTACTGGACGCACCATTTTCAATGACGTGTAAGAAAAAATAAAAATAAAATTGTCATTAATTTATTTCTCACAAGTTTTGTGTAAATAACTGCACACAGCAAGGTTGGGAACTATTGTAATAGTGCATTCATGCGGTTCATTTCCGAAATGTCATTAACTAAACACATGCCTCTTACTCATATTGAAATGGGACTGGTTTTTGGACTATCAAAGGGACAAGAATGATTGATATGCAAATGCAATAAAAAAATCCACGTTTTTGAGATACAGTAAGTATCAGCCAAGCTTGGTTTCAACTACTAGAACTTTTTCCCTCTTTCGACATTATGTATGTATGATATTTATACAGCAACATTCATAATTCGAAGGATAGAACAAGCCTAAACCTAAGCAGTTTCAATTGCAAACAAAATAACTCTGTTAACTTCTAAGCTAATTATACAACCTATAGCTAAATCTAAGCATCAGCATTAGTTTTTCCCAAGTTTTTCAATTCGGTATACACTTTCCCATGCAACTATGTAATCCTAAAAATGTATGCGTGGAAATTGCGTGCATTAAGTGAAGTTTATGTCATCAGCTCTGCTGAAATCATGAGAACCGGCTAAAATTGAAAATCAGTGCTCATTCTCATTCAAAGAACATCACGATAGCCCCGAGAATTTCTCGTGATCTCAGCAATGTGCATGTGTACATGTATTGTTGTGGTTACCCTTTTCTGTGGTTTGCTCATGAAAGCCCCGAGGAATAGGCCTGGACTGGGAGGAAGAAACACTTCTATGTGTAAGGGAGGCCGCTAGACGTTTCAACAAGGGCTCAATGTACTCATCCGAAGGATCCAAATGGACAAAAAATCGTAAAATGTAGTCAACCGTGTGTGCCACGTCAACGGGCAACCGTTTAAGTGTTTCCTCAAGAATAGCGGCACGTAGCACAATGTTTGTCAATTCCTCACTACCAAACAAGGGCAACTTCAAATGTTCCAACCACAAAAAGAACAGGGCTGTGAGCACATACAAATTCTTTTCATTGCTCAACCTAGTCCAAGCTCCTACTCCTTTGTGATTTAGCTCCAATCGATACTGTCGTACGTATCGAGCTAACCCTTCGGACATGTTTACATGATCTGAGAGCAGAGCTTTTACTACTTCCTCTGGTTGGTATGTTGAAACCATCATGGATGAAACCTTGACCATAAAATATTCATGAGTGATTCATAAATGGGGCCAACATTGCTAAAGAGAAGCTCAATTATGAAGCGCATTCATCATCATAACCAGCCAACTAACTACAGCGGTTAGCTCATATTATTATCATCATCGAGGGAGAAACAATCCCTATTATATAAAGTGGCCGTCCCGTTTTCTTTCGTGTTCCATCCGTTGGCTACCATGGGACTGTCAATAGGGGTACACCTGGCCAGCTTGTTCTTGCGTACTTTTTAAGTTTTTGGCCCCATCAAGTAAATGCTACTAATCTGCGTAAAGACGAACTTACAAGCCGCTCAGGTGGACCTCTAAAGATTTCAACGAAGTGTAAATGCTGAAGGATGCAAGGTTAGCTGACTGACTGATAAAATTGAACGACATGTAATAACTATAGAGTATTCAGTAGAACTGAACTGGAAGCATTGAACAAGGCACGGCCATCAAAGCTATCAAATGAACCTACCTAATCTACACAATCGAGAGTTATGGGTGTTTTCTGTTTTCGGTGACTATCAAAGGTTGATTATGGAATAAACTAACTGATTTGCATGCGTTGTAGTTGGGGGATATATAATATTAGATTGATTACGTAATCATGTCGAAAGCTGCTGGAGGAAGACGTGGGTTGGGATTGTGAAACGTCGCTGGGAGAAAG
>Ga0210040_10004039_pt1 | contig 19405 bp, 15 predicted proteins | sample CryGeyCG12114_NA_FD_185462 | JGI IMG/M metagenome (GOLD analysis project Ga0210040, IMG submission 185462) | Groundwater microbial communities from aquifer - Crystal Geyser CG19_WC_8/21/14_NA (SPAdes) (version 2) | ecosystem: Environmental > Aquatic > Deep subsurface > Groundwater | place: USA...
GGCCGGCCGACCTGGATCGCGACGCGCCGCAGGAGGACCTGGGCGCCGAGTGGCTCGTCGGGTCGGCCGCGTCCCTCGAGCCCGGGCGGGGCGTGCGGACGTCGGACGGCCGGCTGCTCGAGGCCGACGGGATCGTGCTGGCCACCGGTGCGCGGGCCCGGACGCTCCCGCAGCTGCCGCACGCGTGCGAGAACGTGGTGGTCCTGCGCACCCGCGACGACGCCGACCGCCTGCGGCGCGAGCTCGCCCCGGGCCGTCACCTCGTCGTGGTCGGGGCCGGCCTCGTCGGGTGCGAGGTGGCCGCCACCGCGTCCGAGCTGGGCTGCCGGGTGACCCTCCTGACCCCGGAGGAGGTCCCGCTCGAGCGGATCTGCGGCGCCCGGCTGGCCCCCCGGCTGCTCGACCTGCACCGGGGCCGCGGCGTCACCGTGCGCACGGAGGTCTCCGTGGCCGGCGCGGACGTGGTCGGGAGCAGGGTCACCGCGCTGCGGCTGGAGGGCGGCGAGGAGGTCGCCGCCGACGTCGTCCTGGTCGCGGTCGGCGCGGAGCCCGAGACGGAGTGGCTGCAGGGCGCGGGGCTCGACCTCGGCGACGGCGTCCGGTGCGACCAGGCCGGCCGTGTCCTCGCCGACGGGCGGCCGGTGCCCGGGCTGGTGGCCGTCGGTGACTGCGCGGCCTGGTGGGACCCCCACCTCGGTCGGCACCACCGCACCCAGCACTGGACGGACGCCGCGGAACGCACCAGTCGTGCCGTCGCCGCGCTGCTCGGCGTGCCGGCGCCACCGCGCAAGGCCTACCTGCCGTACTTCTGGTCCGACCAGCACGGGCACCGGGTCCAGATGGCCGGTTACGCCTCGCTCGCCGACTCCGTCGACCTCGAGCCCGACCCACCCACCCGGCCGACGACGCGTACGCCCGTCAGCGCCGAGGGCTTCCTGGCCGTCTACCGCCGGGCCGGCGAGCCGGTCGCGGTGCTGTCGCTCGACCGGCCGCGCGAGTTCGTGCGCTGGCGCAAGGCGCTGGTCGCCAGCCTGGGCCAGCTGCCCGAGATCCCCACCGAGGCCGCGTCCGGGTCCGCCCCGAGCGTCGCCGCACCGGCCCCCCTCGAAGGAGCAGCCGTATGACCACCACCGTCGGTCGCACCACCGGGGCCCCGCCCGAGGAAGGGGCAGACGAGCGGGAGGCGGTCGAGCACGGCCTGGCCGCGGCCGGGCACGTGGTCTCCAGCCGGGTCTCCGACAGCCTGATCTCCACGCTGCCCGGCTGCAGCTACGTCGACGAGGGCGTCTTCACCGCCGAGCAGGCGCGGTTCTTCGAGGCGATGTGGTTCTGCGCCGTCCGCGCGAGCGACCTGACCGGCCCGGGAGCCTTCCGCACCGTGCAGGTCGGCCGGGAGAGCGTGATCGTCACCCGCAACCGCAAGGGTGAGGTGCGCGCGTTCCTCAACGTCTGCCGGCACCGCGGCGTCCAGCTGTGCACCGAGGCCCAGGGCCAGCTCAAGCGGTCGATCCAGTGCATGTACCACGCGTGGACCTACGACCTGGACGGTCGCCTGATCGCCGCGCCCAACCTGACGAAGATGCCCGACATCGACCGCGACACGTACGCGCTGGTCAAGCCGCACGTGCGCGAGTACCTCGGCTACGTGTGGATCTGCCTCGCGCCGGAACCGCCGTCCTTCGACGACCTGGTGGTCGGGGCGGTCGCCGAACGGCTCGGTGACGCGCACCTCATCGACGGCTACGACGTGGCCGGGCTCAAGGTCGGCCGCCGGATCGTCTACGACGTCGCCGCGAACTGGAAGCTCATCATCGAGAACTTCATGGAGTGCTACCACTGCGCGACCATCCACCCCGAGCTGACCGAGGTGCTGCCCGAGTTCGCGGACGGCATGGCCGCCCAGGTGTTCGTGGGCCACGGGGCCGAGTTCGGCGAGCAGGTCCAGGGCTTCACCGTCGACGGGTCCGAGGGCCTGGAGAGGATCCCCGGGATCTCGGACGACCAGGACCGGCGCTACTTCGCCATCACGATCAAGCCGAACGTCTTCATCAACCTCGTGCCCGACCACGTGATCGTGCACCGGATGTTCCCGGTCGCGCCGGACCGCACGGTCGTGGAGTGCGACTGGCTCTACCTGCCGCAGGTCGTCGACTCGGGCCGCGACCTGGACGCGTCGGTCGAGCTGTTCCACCGGGTCAACACGCAGGACTTCGACGCGTGCGAACGCTGCCAGCCGGTGATGGGGTCGCGCGTGTACGCGGACGGCGGCGTGCTGACGCCGGGCGAGCACCACATCGGCGCGTTCCACGACTGGGTGCTCGAGCACGTCGGTCCGGAGGTCCGGCAGGCCCGCGCGGCGCAGCAGGTCCCGGCGCGGATCGTCCCGGCCAGACCTGGATCGGCCTCGGGTCAGCTCGAGGAAGGGCCGTGACCCAGTCGTTCGCTCACCGTCGCGCCCGCGCGGCGTAGGTCGGCCACCACCCGTTCGTCGGACGGGTCGAACCGGAACGCCGGGCCTGCGACGCTGATCGAGGCCACGACCGACCCCAGGTGGTCCCGCACGGGGACGGCCGCCGCGTTCAGGCCGTCCTCGAGCTCGCCGCGGGTGCTCGCCACCCCCGACGTCGCCACCTGCGTCAGCTCCGCGTCCAGCCGGTCGCGGTCCACCACGGTCGCGTCGGTGAAGCGCGGCAGGGGACCGGGCCCGACCAGCGCCGTCCGCTCGTCCGCGGTCAGCGCGGCGAGGAACACCTTGCCGCTCGCCGTGGCGTGCAGCGGGGTCAGGTTGCCGATCCAGTCGTGGCTGGCGAGCGGCGACGGGCCCATCGCCTGGTCGAGGTTGACGGCCCACCCGGACCGCTGGACGGCCAGGTTGACGGTCTCGCCCTGGTCGTCCGCCAGTCGCTCGAGGCTCGCCCGGGCCTGCTGCACGATGCTCAGCCGGTGGTAGACCGCGTTGGCCAGCCGGAGCACGCCGATGCCGAGCTCGTACTTGCCGCGGCTCACGCTCTGCTCGACGAGCCCGCGCGCCTCGAGGGCGCCGAGCAGCCGGAAGGCCGTCGACTTGTGCACGTCCAGCTCGAGCGCGACCTCGCTGACGCCCGCCGTGCCCAACCGGCCGAGGAGCTCGAGGATGCTGGCGGCGCGGTCGACGGACTGGATCCCCTGCACCCGGGTGCCGTCGGGGCCGTCGGGAGCACGTTCAGCGGGAGCCTCACCGGGCCAGTCGGACGGCATGCACCTCATTGTTCCAGCCGCGTCCCGGCGGTCGGGAGTCAGCGGTTCCTCGAGGTCGGGGGTGGCCGTCCGGAGTTGTGCTCTGCATCGATGGTCGTCAATATGGACGGGTGCCGACACCTGCTCTGCTGCCCAGACCCGCCGAGACGGTGGCGTGCTGCTCCCCGCTCTCCCGCGCACCGCTGACGCAGCCGCAGGCCGAGCAGATCGCCCCGCTGCTCAAGGCGCTGGCCGACCCCGTCCGGCTGCGGCTGCTCTCGATCGTGGCCTCGTACGACGGGGGAGAGGCGTGCGTGTGCGACCTCAACGAGCGCTTCGACCTCTCCCAGCCGACGATCAGCCACCACCTGAAGGTGCTGCACACCGCTGGCCTGCTCGAGCGGTCCAAGCGGGGGACGTGGGTCTACTACCGGGCCAGGCCCGAGGCGCTGACCGAGCTCGCCGCCCTGCTCACGCCCGTCGCCGGGCCCCCGTCCTCCAGGAGCTGCTCGTGAGCGCCCACACCTCGACGCTCGTCACCGGGGACCTCCAGGCGCGGGCGCGCCTGTCCACGGCCGACCGCTTCCTGCCCGTGTGGATCGTGGCCGCGATGGCGCTCGGGCTGCTCCTCGGCCGGGTGGTCCCGGGGCTGGCCGACGTCCTGGACGCGGTGCAGGTCGGGTCGGTGTCGCTGCCGATCGCCGTCGGCCTGCTGGTGATGATGTACCCGGTGCTGGCGAAGGTGCGCTACTCCGAGACCCACCGGGTGCTGGCCGACCGGCGCCTGATGATCACTTCCCTGGTGATCAACTGGGTCTTCGCCCCGGCGTTCATGTTCGCCCTCGCCTGGTTGTTCCTGCCCGACCTGCCGGAGTACCGGACCGGGTTGATCATCGTCGGGCTGGCCCGGTGCATCGCCATGGTGCTCATCTGGAACGACCTCGCCTGCGGCGACCGGGAGGCGGCGGCGGTGCTGGTCGCCATCAACTCGGTGTTCCAGGTGGTGGCGTTCGGCGTGCTGGGCTGGTTCTACCTGCAGGTGCTGCCGTCCTGGTTGGGGCTGCCGACGACGTCGGCCGGGTTCTCGGTCTGGACGATCACCGCGAGCGTGCTGGTGTTCCTCGGCATCCCGCTGGTGCTCGGGTTCCTGACCCGGACGCTGGGCGAGCGGCGGCTCGGGCGTGCAGCGTACGAGGCCCGGGTGCTGCCCAGGATCGGGCCGTGGGCGCTGTACGGGCTGCTGTTCACGATCGTCGTCCTGTTCGCGCTGCAGGGCGACGCCATCACCTCCGAGCCGCTGCACGTGGCGCGGATCGCGCTGCCGCTGCTGGTGTACTTCGCCGTCGTCTTCACCGCGAGCCTGCTGGTCGGCCGGGCGCTGCGGCTGGGCTACCCGCGGGCGACCACGCTGGCGTTCACCGCGGCCGGCAACAACTTCGAGCTCGCCATCGCGGTCGCCGTCGCGACGTTCGGCGTCACCTCGGGGCAGGCGCTGGCCGGAGTGGTCGGTCCGTTGATCGAGGTGCCCGCCCTGGTGGCGCTGGTCTACGTGAGCCTGTGGGCCCGCAGGCACCTGTTCCCGGAACCGGCTGTGCGGCCGGCCCCGACGCCGAGCGAAGGAGCCCGTCGGTGAGTGAGCGTCCGAGCGTCCTGTTCGTCTGCGTGCACAACGCCGGTCGGTCCCAGATGGCCGCCGCCTTCCTGACCCACCTCTCCGGTGGTGCGGTGGAGGTGCGTTCCGCCGGGTCCCAGCCCGCCGCCGAGGTCAATCCGGCCGCGATCCGGGTGATGGCCGAGGTGGGGATCGACATCACCGCTGAGCAGCCCAAGGTCCTGACGACCCAGGCGGTCGTCGGCTCCGACGTGGTGATCACCATGGGCTGCGGCGACACCTGTCCCTTCTACCCGGGCAAGCGCTACGAGGACTGGGTCCTCGACGACCCCGCCGGCCAGGGCGTGGATGCGGTCCGCCCGATCCGCGACGAGATCCGCCGGCGCGTCGAGCGCCTCCTCGCCGAGCTGGTCCCCGGCTGAACCAGGCCCCGCGACCGGTGCCGTTCACCTTCGCCTGAGAGCGTCGTCCGGTGCCGGCCCCACCCACCGCGAACCCGCTGCGCCGCGAGCTCGGCCTGGGCGACGCCGTCGTGGTGGGCCTGGGCGCGATGCTGGGCGCCGGGGTGTTCGCGGTCTTCGCTCCGGCGGCGGCCGCCGCGGGGACGGGCCTGCTGCTGGCGCTGGCCGTGGCGGCGCTGGTCGCGTACTGCAACGCCACCTCCAGCGCGGAGCTCGCCGCGGTCCACCCGGCCGCGGGCGGGACCTACGTCTACGGGCGCCGCCAGCTCGGACCGCTCTGGGGGTTCGTGGCCGGGTGGGGCTTCGTGGTCGGGAAGACCGCGAGCTGCGCGGCGATGGCGCTGACCGCGGGGGCGTACGCGTGGCCGGACCACCCCCGGCTGGCCGCTGCGGCCGCGGCGGCGGCGATGACGGCGGTGAACTACCGCGGCGTCGCGAAGACCGCCGCCCTGACCCGGTTGCTGGTGGCGGTGACCCTGCTCGTGCTCGGGCTCGTGCTCGTGGGCTGCCTCGGTGGCGGCGGCGCGGACCCCGACCGGCTCTCCCCGTTCGGCGGGCAGGGCCTGCACGGCGTGCTGCAGGCGGCCGGGCTGCTGTTCTTCGCGTTCGCGGGCTACGCCCGCATCGCCACCCTCGGCGAGGAGGTGCGGGACCCGGGCCGGACGATCCGGCGCGCCGTCCCGATCGCCCTGCTCGTCGTCGTGGTGACGTACGGCCTGGTCGGGCTGGCGGTGCTGCTCGTCCTCGGCGCCGACGCGACGGCCCGCAGCGCCGCTCCGCTGCAGGCCGCGGTCGCCGCGGGGTCGCTGCACGGCCTCGCCCCGCTGGTCCGGGTGGGAGCCGTGACGGCGAGCCTCGGCGTGCTCCTCAGCGCGATGGCCGGGGTCGGGCGCACCACGCTCGCCATGGCGCGGGACGCGGAGCTGCCGTCCTGGTTGGCCGCGGTGCACCCCCGCTTCGCCGTGCCGCACCGGGCCGAGCTCGTCCTGGGAGCCGTGGTGGTCGTCGTCGTCAGCCTGACCGACCTCCGCGGCGCGATCGGCTTCTCCAGCACGGGCGTGCTCGTCTACTACGCGATCGCGAACGCCAGCGCCTGGACGTTGCCCGGGGCGAGCCGGCGGTGGCGCCGTCCCGTCGCGGTGCTGGGCCTCCTCGGCTGCACCGTGCTGGTGCTCTCGTTGCCGCTCAGCAGCGTGCTCGTCGGGCTCGGGGTCCTGGCCGTCGGCCTGGCGGCCCGCACCGGCGCCCGGGCGATGCGGAGACGCTGACCCCGTCCGGGTCCGGTGCCTCCGGGCGGTCAGCCGCGGGTCGCCGGCCTGTCCTCGTACAGGTCGGGCGTGCCGTCCGCGTCCGAGTCGAGCGCCTCGGCCGCGCAGAGCCGGCGGTAGGTGCGGTTGCGCAGCCGGAGGACGACCGCGGCGATCGCGGCGGCGAGCAGGGACCCGACCAGGACGCCGACCTTCACGTGCTCGTCGCGCTCGCTGCCGGCGCCGTACGCGAGCTCGCCGATGAGCAGCGACACGGTGAAGCCGATGCCCGCGAGCACGGCGAGGCCGGCGACGTCGACCCACCGCAGGTCCTCGTCCAGGGTGGCCCGGGTGAAGCGGGCCATCAGGTACGTCGCGGTGAAGATGCCGATCGTCTTCCCGGCCACCAGGCCGACGACGATGCCGAGCGCGACCGTGTCGCCCAGTGCGCTGGTGAGACCGCTGAACCCGCCGACGGTGACGCCGGCGGCGAAGAACGCGAAGACCGGCACGGCGAACCCGGCCGACAGCGGACGCACCCGGTGCTCGAGGTGCTCCGCCATCCCGGGGCCGGCGTCGGGGCCGCCGGCCGCCTGGCTGCGGACGACGGGCACGGTGAAGGCGAGCAGCACCCCGGCGACGGTGGCGTGCACCCCGGAGGCGTGCACCAGCCCCCAGGTCAGGGCGGCGAGCGGGACCAGCAGCCACCAGGACCGCACCCGGCGCTGCACCAGGAGCCCGAACACCGCGAGCGGGACCAGGGCCAGGAGCAGGAGCAGCGGGTGCAGCTCACGGGTGTAGAAGACCGCGATGATCGTGATGGCCAGCAGGTCGTCGACCACGGCGAGCGTCAGCAGGAACGTCCGCAGGCCGCTCGGGAGGTGGGTGCTCACCACCGCCAGCACCGCCAGCGCGAAGGCGATGTCGGTCGCGGTAGGGATGGCCCAGCCCTGCAGCGCCCCGCCGCCGGTGCGCAGGTTCACCAGGGCGAACAGCAGGGCGGGTACCGCCATGCCACCCACCGCGGCCACCACCGGCAGCGCCGCCCGTCGGGGCTCGCGCAGGTCGCCCGCGACGAACTCGCGCTTCAGCTCCAGCCCGGCGACGAAGAAGAAGATCGCGAGCAGCCCGTCGCCCGCCCAGGTGCCGAGCGTCAGGTCCAGGTGGAGAGCGTGCGGCCCGACGGTCAGGTCACGCAGACCGCTGTAGGCGCCGGCCCACGGCGAGTTGGCCCAGACGAGCGCGACCACGGTCGCTCCGAGCAGCAGGGCGCCGCCGACGGTCTCGCGGCGCAGCAGCGCGGCGATCCGGGTCGCCTCCGACCAGGAGCTGCGCGGGAAGACCGGGCGCGGGGCGAGGGGGGTGGACGTCATGTCGTCTCTCCGGGGTCGTCGGAACCATCGCCGACCAGACTTCCCGGCACACCGCTGACCACCTTAGGCCAGATCGCGGACGGCCGAGCGGCTGACGTGGTTCGCCCTACCCTCACGTGAGGGTAGAGTTCGGGTCGAGCTGCTGCTTGTCGCAGCCGGTCGTCCCGCCGTTCTTCCCGCAGCGTCGCGCGCAGAGCCGGATCTGCCTGGCCTCGTCGCCGACCCGAACGGAACTGCGTGTCCTCCACCGCCCTCGCCCCTGCCCCGGCCGTCCGCCCCCGAGAGCCCGACTCCGTGCTGGCGGCGCTGCGGTCCCCGCGCCGGCTGCGGACGGAGGTGCTCGCGGGGCTGGTCGTCGCGCTGGCGCTGATCCCGGAGGCGATCTCGTTCTCGATCATCGCCGGCGTCGACCCGCGGGTCGGCCTGTTCGCCTCGTTCACGATGGCGGTGACCATCTCCGTGGTCGGTGGGCGGCCGGCCATGATCTCCGCGGCGACGGGGGCCGTCGCGCTGGTGATCGCCCCGCTGGTGCGTGCGCACGGGCTGGACTACCTGGTGGCCACGGTGCTGCTGGCCGGGGTGCTGCAGATCGTGCTGAGCCTGCTCGGGGTGGCGCGGCTGATGCGGTTCGTGCCGCGCAGCGTGATGGTCGGCTTCGTCAACGCGCTGGCCATCCTGATCTTCACCAGCCAGCTGCCCTACCTGGTGGGCGTGCCGTGGCTGGTCTACCCGATGGTCCTGGCGGGGATCGCGGTCATGGTGCTGCTGCCGAGGCTGACCACGGTCGTGCCCGCACCGCTCGTCGCGATCGTGCTGATCACCGCGGCCACGATCGTGCTCGGCCTCGGGCTCCCGACGGTCGGCGACCAGGGTGCCCTGCCGGACAGCCTGCCGACCCTGTTCTTCCCCGACGTCCCCCTCACCCTCGCGACGCTGCGGATCATCGGGCCGTACGCCTTCGCGGTGGCGCTCGTCGGCATCCTCGAGTCGCTGATGACGGCCAAGCTCGTCGACGAGGTGACCGACACCCACTCGAACAAGACCCGCGAGACGTGGGGCCAGGGCGTGGCGAACCTCGTCACGGGCGCGTTCGGCGGCATGGGCGGCTGCGCCATGATCGGGCAGACCATGATCAACACCAAGGTGTCGGGCGCGCGGACCCGGATCTCGACGTTCCTGGCCGGGGTCTTCCTGCTGATCCTCGTCGTCGCCCTCGGCGACGTCGTCGCCGTCATCCCGATGGCCGCCCTGGTCGCGGTCATGGTCATGGTCTCGGTCGGCACGTTCGACTGGCACAGCATCCGGCCCGCCACGCTGCGTCGGATGCCGCTCAGCGCGACCGCGATCATGGTCGCCACCGTGGTCGTCACGGTCGCCACCCACAACCTCGCGTACGGGGTGATCGTCGGCGTGATCGTCGCCACGCTCTTCTTCGCCCGCCGGGTGGCGCGCTTCACCGAGGTCGTCGACGCCGGCCGGCCCGACGAGAACACGCACGTGTACGCCGTCCACGGGGCCCTGTTCTTCGCCTCGAGCAACGACCTCGTCTACCAGTTCGACTACGCCGGCGACCCCCAGCACGTCGTCATCGACCTCAGCGACGCGCAGATCTACGACTCGTCGACCGTCGCGGCGCTGGACTCCATCGAGCAGAAGTACCACCAGCGGGGCAAGGACGTGCAGATCGTCGGGCTCAACGAGCCGAGCCAGGCCTGGCACACCCGGCTGACGGGCCAGCTCGGTGCCGGGCACTGACGAGCGAGCCGCGACGGGGCAGCGGGAGGTCGACGACCGGCAGAGCGGCACCCACATGCAGATCGGTGTCGTCGCCGAGCGCACCGAGCTCTCCGTCCGCACCCTGCGGCACTGGGAGGAGAACGGCCTGGTGACCCCGTCGGCGCGTACCGCCGGAGGGTTCCGGCTCTACACCGAGGGTGACGTCGAACGCCTGCGCACCATCCGCCGGATGAAGCCCCTCGGCTTCACGCTCGAGGAGATGAAGGAGCTGCTCACCTCGCTCGACGTCCTCGCCGACGCCTCGGCCGCGGCCGACGCCCGGCTCGCCGCATCGACCTTCGTCGCGGACTGCCACACGCGTGCCGCCGAGAGCTGCTCGACGCTGCGTCGTCAGCTGGGGTACGCCGAGGAGTTCCTCGACCTCCTCGCCGACCGTGGTCAGCCCCTCCTCGTGATCGCCACGACCGGGCACGGTCGGTCATACTCCGAGCACACATGAACCCGCGCACCTCGACCCCCGCACCCGCCGAGCGCCGCCCGACGATCGTCTACGACTCGTTCGCCGGCCGCTACAGCGACAGCCCGCGCGCGCTCCACGGGTGGCTGGCGCCACGGACGGCGGCCGACCACGTGTGGCTGTTGGACCCCGCGCACCGCGCCGGCTTCCCGGCCGACGTGCGGACCGTCCGCCACGGCTCCCCGGAGTCCGTCGCCGCGCTCGAGTCGGCCGACCTCGTGGTGGGCAACACCCACATCGAGATCGAGTGGGACAAGCGACCGGGGTCGACCTACCTGCAGCTGTGGCACGGCACGCCGCTCAAGACGGTGCACCGCGACGTCCGGTGGGCGCCGCCCGGGCGGCTGGACTGGCTCGAGCTCGACATCGCCCGCTGGGACTACCTGCTGTCGCCCAGCCCGGCGAGCACGCCGCGCCTGCGCAGCGCGTTCCGCTGGGGCGGTGAGGTCCTCGAGCTCGGCTACCCGCGCAACGACGTCCTGCGACGTCCCGTCGTGGACGAGGTGCGCGCGCGGACCCGGGCGTCGCTCGGGCTCGCCGACGACGAGACCGCGGTCCTCTACGCCCCGACGTTCCGGGACCGGATGCTGACCGACCCGACCTCGGCGCTGCACCTGGCTCTCGACCTGCCCCGGCTGACCGCCGAGCTCGGCCCCCGGGTGCGGGTGCTCACCCGCGCGCACTACTTCATGACCGACCGGCTGGAGCGCTCCGTCGTGCCCGGCGTCCTCGACGTCTCCTGGCACCCGGACATGGCCGAGCTCTACGCCGCCGCGGACGTGCTGGTGACCGACTACTCCTCGTCGATGTTCGACTTCGCCGTCACCGGCAAGCCGCTGATCTTCTACACCTACGACCTCGAGACCTACCGTGACGTCGACCGGGGCTTCTACTTCGAGCTCGAGCCGGTCGCCCCCGGCCCGGTCGTCCGCACGCAGGACGAGCTCACCGCCGCGCTGAGCGACCTGCCCGGCGTCCGGCGGGCCTACGCCGAGCGCTACCGGGCGTTCCGGACGACCTACTGCGCCCTCGACGACGGGCACGCGACGCGGCGGGTGGGCCGGTTCGTCAAGCACCAGGTGCTCGCCCGCCGCGACGAGGCGCTCGCTCCCGCGTAGCCGGTCTCTCGCGGGCGTCGGTCGTGCCTGTCGGTGCACCCGCCTACGGTGTCCGACGTGGCGGCCTCGATCGGGATGAGCGACGTGCAGACGCTGCTGTCCGACGGCTCGTTCGACCCCGGGACCCGGCAGCGCGGGCTCGCGTACGCGCGCGGCGGGCGGGTCACCCACGTCCAGCAGGACTGGGACGGCGACTCCCTCTTCGCCTCCGCCGTCGTGCGGGGCAGCGAGCCCTACCGCACCGCGCTGGTCGTCGAGCGGACCGGTCCGGAGGAGGTGATGTTCCGCACCAGCTGCACCTGCCCGATCGGGGACTGCTGCAAGCACGCGTACGCCCTGGTCTCCGCGCTGACGACCACGGCGCTGCGTACGGGCGACGGGCGACGGCCCGACTGGCGGGCGGTGCTCGACGAGGTGCTCGACGAGGCGTCCGCGCAGACGTCCTCCCGGGACGAGCCGGCCGTCGAGCTCGGCGTGGAGCTCGTCCTGCCCAAGCCGCCGCCGGCCTCGCGCTGGGGTCCGGCCGAGGCGCCGTTCCGGCTGTGGGTGCGGGCCGTCCGACGGGGCCGGAACGGCCGCTGGGTACGTCGCGGGCTCGAGTGGTCGCGGATCGGGACCGACCCGTACGGCTCCACCTGGGGGCGTCCGCCGCAGGCTCCGATGGGCGACCCGGACGACCTGGAGGCGCTGGCCGGCCTGAAGAGCGCGCTGCTCGGACGACGGGGCTACCTCGCCACGTCCTCCGACGCGATCGACCTGCACGCCGCCGGGCCGGGAGTCTGGCGGGCGCTGGAACGGGTCGTCGCCCGGGGCATGCCGCTGGTCAGCCCGGGCGGGGTCGGGGTCACGCTGACCGACGCCGCCAGCCTCGGGGTGGACGTGCGCCGCAGCGGCGACGTGGTCGAGGTCGGCGTCGGCGTCACCGCCGACGCCGCCTACCACCGGGCCGACGACGTCGCCCTCGTGGGCGAGCCGGCGCACGGCGTGGTCCTGCGGCGTCGCGCGGCCGACGACGCGGGCGGAGCCGTGTCCCTGGTGCTCGCACCGCTCCAGAGCCCGGTGCCACCGGCGTTCCGCTCCTGGCTCGACACCGGGCTCGACCTGCGCGTCGGGCCGGAGGCGCTGCCCGAGCTGGTCGGGGAGTACCTCCCGGCGCTGGCGTCGACCGTGGCGGTGACCTCGTACGACGGGTCGGTGGACATCCCCGGACCGGCGGTGGTCACCCTGCGCGGGGACGTGACCTGGGGCGACGACGGCCGGGTCGAGCTCGGCTGGCGCTGGCTCTACCGGCGCGGCGACCAGGCGCAGCAGTTCCCGCTCGACGGCTCCGACGGCGCCCGGGGCTGGCGTGACCGGACCGCCGAGGCCGCGCTCGTCGACCGGCTGGGCTGGGACGAGGACCTCGACGCCCTGCTCGGGCTCCGGCTGCGCGGGCCCGGCACGCTCACGGCCCGGGTGCGGCTGCGTGACGTCGAGGCGATGCGGTTCGCACAGCGTGACCTGCCCCGGCTGCAGGCGCACCCCGAGCTGGACATCGTGACGAACGGGTCCCCGCCGGAGTTCCGCGAGGTGTCCGGCGTCCCGCAGGTGCAGTTCCACCCGCGCGGCGCGGCCATGCGCAAGGACAGGACCGACTGGCTGGACCTCGAGGTGCTCGTCTCCGTCGAGGACGACAGGCTGGGCACCGTCTGGCTGGGGCTGCCGACCGTGCTCGAGGCGCTCGCCACGGGCCACACCGTCGTGATGCTGCACAAGGGCGTGCACGTCGACCTCGACCGGCCCGAGCTCGACCGCCTCGCCCGCCTCGTGCAGGAGGCGCGGACGTTCTCCGACCGGCGCCCGGCGCGGCGTCCCGAGCCCGAGGAGCCCGACGACCTCCTCGGCGCCGACGGCAACGTCATCCGGCTCAACCGGCAGGCGCACGGGTTGCTGGCCGAGGTCCACGAGATCGGGGCGACCGAGGGCCAGCTGGCCGAGTGGACCACCGCGTCGGCTGCGCTCCGCCGACTCGTCGAGAGCGACCCTGGAACCGGCTCAGCGCTCCCCACCGAACCGCACCCCACGCAGCTGCGGGCGACGCTGCGCCCGTACCAGCACGACGGCTACCAGTGGCTGAGCTTTCTGCGCCGGCAGCGGCTCGGCGGGATCCTCGCCGACGACATGGGGCTGGGCAAGACCGTGCAGACGCTGGCCATGATCGCCCGGGCCCGCGAGGAGCACGACGGGGACACCGAGAGACGACCGTTCCTGGTCGTCGTGCCGTCCAGCGTCGTCGCCACCTGGGTCTCCGAGGCGGCCCGCTTCACGCCCGACCTGCGGCTCGCGACCGTCACGGGCGCGGCCTCGCGGCGGGGCTGGCCCCTTGCCCGGCTGCTCGACCCGCCGGACCCGGCCGACCGGGTCGACGTCGTCGTCACCACGTACACGCTGCTGCGGCTCGAGGCCGCCGACTACGCGGCGGTCCGCTGGGCCGGGCTGGTCCTCGACGAGGCGCAGGCGGTGAAGAACCACCGCAGCAAGACCTGGGCCGCGCTGCGTGACGTCGAGGCCGACTGCCGCTTCGCGATCACCGGCACGCCGCTGGAGAACAACCTCATGGAGCTCTGGTCGCTCCTCTCGCTGACCGCGCCGGGGATGTTCCCGTACGCGGAGTCGTTCCGGACGACCGTGGCCCAGCCGATCGAGCAGCGCGCCGACCCGGAGGCGCTGCCGAAGCTGCTCAAGCGGATCCGGCCGGTCGTGCTGCGCCGGACCAAGGAGCTCGTGGCCGGCGAGCTGCCGCCCAAGCAGGTCCAGGTGGTCGAGGTCGAGCTGTCGCCGCAGCACCGGCACCTCTACGACACCCACCTCGCGCGGGAGCGGCAGCGGCTGCTCAAGCTGCTCGAGGACGCCGACGACGCCGACGGTGTCGAGCGCAACCGCATCACCATCCTCGCCTCGCTCACCCGGTTGCGGCAGCTCGCGCTCGACCCGGTGCTGGTCGACCCGGTCCACGAGGCCGTCGGTTCCGCCAAGGTCGACGAGCTGCTGGAGCGGCTCCAGGAGCTCGCCGCAGAGGGGCACCGTGCGCTGGTGTTCAGCCAGTTCACCCGGTTCCTCGGCCGGGTGCGCACCCGGCTGGACGCCGCCGGCATCGGCTACGCCTACCTGGACGGGCGGACCCGCAAGCGGGCCGAGGTGGTCGACGGGTTCCGGCAGGGGAGCGCGCCGGTGTTCCTCATCAGCCTCAAGGCCGGAGGTGTCGGGCTCAACCTCACCGAGGCCGACTACGTCTTCGTGCTCGACCCCTGGTGGAACCCGGCCGTGGAGGCCCAGGCGATCGACCGTACGCACCGGATCGGCCAGACCCGGCCGGTCATGGTCTACCGCCTCGTGGCCGCCGACACCGTGGAGCAGAAGGTCGTCGAGCTGTCTGCGCGCAAGGCGCAGCTGTTCGCGAGCGTGCTGGACGGCGAGGTCGAGCTCGGCGCGGCACTCACCGCCCGCGACATCGCCGCCCTCGTCGAGTAGGCGGGACGAGCGGCGGGCGTACGGGTCATCGGACGGGCAGCTCAGACAGGGGTGTTGCGTGCCCCGGCACGCCAGTCGCGCGGGGTCGTCCCGAAGGCCTCCCGGAACCGTCGGCTGAAGTGGCTGGCGTCGCGGAAGCCGGACCGCCGGGCCACCGCGGCGATGCTCGTGGTCGCCGGGTCCGTGCTGGCGAGCAGGTGGCGGGCCCGCTCCAGACGACGCCGCAGGACCCACTGCGCCGGCGTCGTGTCGTGGCCGCCGTCGGCCCAGACGTCGTAGAGGTGTCGCACAGAGATGTGGTGCGCCGCGGCCACGCGCTCCATCGTCAGGTCCGGGTCGGCGAGGTGGTGCTCGAGGTAGACGGCCAGCCGCGGGCCGAGCGCGTCCTGGAGCGCCCGGTGCGCGCCGCACGCCTCGGCGGCCGTGGTCAGCAGGGCGCGGACCAGGGCGCTCGTCGCCTGCCCGGTCAGGTCGCGCGCGTCCGGGGAGAGGTCCCGGGCCGTGGCGAAGAGCAGCGCGACATGACCGCGGACCAGGTCGTAGACCGGGCTCCGGCGCAACGCCGGCGCGGCGGCCCGGACGAGGTCCACCGTGACCCCCGCGTCCTCGTTGCTGAGGATGAGGACGTCGTGCGCGTGGTCGGTGGCGTGGACCAGCCGGTAAGGGCGGGTCATGTCGACGCAGTTCAGGTGCCCGGCGGGCAGCTGCGCGTCGGCGCCGTCGACCGAGAGGAGGCCGTGGCCCCGGCGCCGCAGCCCGATGGCGAGGTGCTCGGTCGCGTCCGCGCGGACGTGGCACGCCTTCCGGAGGATCTGCAGGGGCGTGCCGCTCGTCCGCAGGAGGTGGGACCGCGGGCCCAGCGCCACCTGCTCGACCCGGTGGCGTACCGGCTGGTCGCCGAGCAGGACCCGACGCTGCGGGTGCTGGTCCTCGTAGGCAGCGTGCAGCGCGTCCGCCCGGTCCCCCGGCGGGAGCAGGTCCGTGTCGAGCACGACGGTCATGGCCTCATCGGAGGTCAGCCTGCCAGATCGCGGGCCCCCGCCGTCCGGCCCATGGCCGTCGGCAGACCTCAGGCGCTGGTGGAGCGGACGGCCTCGCGGACGAGGTCCACGACGGCGTCGGGGTGGGCCAGCATCACGAGGTGCGAGGAGTCGACCTCGCGCACGGTCATCCCCGCCCGGTGGTAGCCGAACCGTTCGACGTCGGGGTTGATGGTGCGGTCGGAGCTGGACACCAGTCCCCAGGAGGGCCTCGTCTGCCAGGCGGCGGCGGACGCCGGCTCGCCGAACGCGGCCCCGGCGAGCGGGCGCTGGGACACGGCGAGCACCCGGGCCAGCTCCGGGTCCACGCCCGCGGCGAAGACGGCCGGGAACCTGGCCGCGTCGACGTAGACGTCGGTGCCGTCCGGCTGCCCCTCGATCGGGTAGGTCCGGTAGACCAGCGCCGCGGCGAGGTCGGAGTCGGGGAAGCGGCCCTGCAGCTCGCCGAGGCTCTCGCCCTCGGCCAGCGCGTAGCCCGCCAGGTAGACCAGCCCGACGACGTTCTCCTCGGTCCCCGCCACGGTGATGACGGCACCGCCGTACGAGTGCCCGACGAGCAGGACGGGACCGTCGATCTGCCGGACGACGGAGGCGATGTACGCGGCGTCGCCGGCGAGGCTGCGGTTTCCGACGGCGGGCACGACGACGGAGAGGCCGTCGTCGAGCAGCGTGGGGACGATGGCGGCGAAGCTGGCCGAGTCGGCGAAGGCGCCGTGCACGAGCACGACGGTCGGGGCGGTGGTCATGGGTCTCTCCTGGAGTGTCGACGATCCGTGCGGGCCTCGGCTCGGCACTGAGCACCGCGGGCGTCCGCCAGCCTGGCGAGGGCCCACCGACGGGCGGAAGCCGCGGCGCCGGCTCGTGCAGATTCCGCACAGTTCCGTGCACGCCGGGGCCAGCGCGGCGGTTGGAGCCGCCTCCTGGGGGATAGTGGTCAGACGACCCGCCTGACGTCGACACGTCATCCACATCGCTCGAGGAGACCTATGACCGACCCAGCCGTTGGCACGCCAGAGGACGCCACCTCCCCCGTCGCCGAGGCGGAGCCCGGCACGCCGGCTCCCTCTGCGCCCGCGCGGGCCACGCCCGCCACGGTGGCCGCCGCCCAGTCCAGCCTCGCTGCGCCCCGCGGCCTGAGCTACGCCGTGGACATCGTCTTCGCGATCGACGTGACCGGGAGCATGACCCCGATCCTCGACGCGGTGAAGGCGAACGCGCTCGGCTTCTACGACGACGTCCAGACCAACCTGACCGACAAGGGCAAGAACGTCGCCCAGCTGCGGGTCCGGATCATCGCGTTCCGTGACTTCCGCGCCGACGGCGCCGCTGCGCTGGAGGAGTCGCCCTTCTACACGCTGCCCGCCGAGCGCGGCGGGTTCTCCGAGTTCGTCAACGGACTGATCGCACAGGGTGGCGGAGACGCGCCCGAGTCCGGCCTCGAGGCGGTGGCGCTGGCCATCAACTCGCCCTGGACGAGCACGGGCGACCGCCGCCGGCAGGTCGTCGTCGTCTGGACCGACGCGCCGGCCCACCCGCTGGACCCGGCCAGCGTGCCCGCGGACCTCGCGTCCCGCGTGCCGGCCGACTTCAGCGCCCTGACCGACGCCTGGGAGGACGAGCAGGGCCTGATGGGCTCGAGCTCCAAGCGCCTCATCCTCTTCGCCCCGGACGGCCCCGGCTGGAGCGACATCTCCGCCGTCTGGGAGAACGTCGTCCACAACCCGTCCCAGGCGGGCAACGGCCTCTCCGAGGTCGACTACGGCACGATCATCGACTCGATCGGCAACTCGGTGTGAGCGAGAGCCTCCTGCGTCCCGGCGGCGGCGTGCCGTCGCCGGGGCCGACCGTCTCGTTCGGCTTCAACCTCGGCAAGATCCCCGACCACGGGGAGGACTCCGACCCGATCCTGCGCGACGGTCCCGATCTGGGCCTGCTCGCCGTCTTCGACGGCATGGGCGGCGCCGGCGGCACCGTGTACGAGACCGACGACGGCCCGCGCAGCGGTGCCTACCTGGCCTCGCGGATCGCGCGGGACGTCGTGGAGCAGCGGATGCTGCAGCTGCTGGTGCCCGACTGGAACCTCAAGGGCGCGGCCGCCGCGGAGGACCTCCGCCGCTCGGTCGAGGACGCCCTGCAGGATCGCCTGGCCGCGCTCAAGGCGCCCAAGAGCGCCCTGCGGTCCCGGCTGCTGCGGGCCCTGCCGACGACCATGGCCGTGATCGCCCTGCAGCGGACCCACCGCAGCGGGTCGCGGTGGCTGGCCCACGTCTTCTGGGCGGGGGACTCGCGCGCCTACGTGCTCCAGCCCGACGGCGCCCGCCAGCTGACGACGGACGACCTGCGCGAGCCCAGCGACGCGATGGACAACCTGCGCCGCGACTCGGTGGTCAGCAACGCCATGTCGGCCGACACCGCGTTCCACGTCAGCTATCGCCGCGTCGAGCTCGACGGGCCCTTCCTGCTGCTGTGCGCCACGGACGGCTGCTTCGGCTACCTGCCCACCCCGATGCACTTCGAGCACCTCGTCCTCGCCCCGCTCACCACCGCCCGGACGGTCGAGGCCTGGTCGGAGGCGGTCCAGCACGAGATCTCCGCGGTCACCGGCGACGACGCCGCCATGGCCGTGATGGCGGTGGGGGCCGACCTCGGCGAGCTGAAGGAGCTGTACGCCCCGCGCGTCGCCACGCTCGAGCAGGAGTACACGGCGCCGATCGACGCGATGCGGCAGGCGGTGGAGCAGGCCGAGCAGGAGCTCCTGGTCCTCCGGCAGCGTCAGCTCGACGACACCCAGCAGCTGTGGACGCGGTACAAGAACGCGTACGAGCACTACCTGCACGCCCCGGAGCCGGAGCCCGAGCCCGAGAGCGCGCCGGAGCCCGAGCCCCCCCAGGAGCAGAGCGACGTGGCCGACGAGCCCAGGTCCGACGAGCCCAGGTCCGACGAGCCCAGGTCCGACGAGGCGGCTTCGTGAAGGCCGGGGACGTGGTCAACGGCTACCTGATCCTCGAGGACTTCAAGGTCGTCGGCGCCGGGCTGAGCAAGTGGACGTACGCCGAGCGTTCCGGGCGCCAGTACTTCATCAAGGAGTTCCTCAGCCCGACGTACCCCGACGACGCCGCGCCCGGCAGCGACAAGATCAAGGCCAAGAAGCGGCAGCGCTGCGCGACCTTCGAGGCCCAGCACCGCGGCATGCAGAAGGCGCTCGCGCCGCTGTCGGCGTACGGCGGCAACCTCATCGTCACGCTCGACTTCTTCCGGGCTGGGGCCAAGTACTACAAGGTCACCGAGAAGGTCGACGCCGAGGACCTCGGCCCCGCCGGCATCGCGGGTCTCGAGCCGCGCTGGCAGCTCGTGCTCATGAAGTCCGTCGCGCACAGCCTGAAGATCCTGCACGACCTGCGCATCGTGCACGGCGACCTCAAGCCGAGCAACATCTTGGTCAAGCGCACCGAGCTCGGCTACACCAGCAAGCTGATCGACTTCGACAGCTCCTACATCGCCGGCAGCCCGCCGCCGTTCGAGGAGATCGTCGGGACGATCAACTACTACTCCCCGGAGCTGCTGGGCTACATCC
>Ga0210040_10004040_pt1 | contig 19404 bp, 18 predicted proteins | sample CryGeyCG12114_NA_FD_185462 | JGI IMG/M metagenome (GOLD analysis project Ga0210040, IMG submission 185462) | Groundwater microbial communities from aquifer - Crystal Geyser CG19_WC_8/21/14_NA (SPAdes) (version 2) | ecosystem: Environmental > Aquatic > Deep subsurface > Groundwater | place: USA...
CTATTGTTAAGTTTATTCCTGAGCCGAGTCAATGTGGTTTTCTTCCAGTTCTGTGGTTTGGCTTCTCTCACGTTCGATAATATCAATTAGTTATCGAATCTGATGACAGTTGTCAGTCGGTTAGCTATTTTAGTTTGTTTGTAGCGCTACACTGTTAGTATTTACGTAGTTTATTGCACCCAACATTATGTGACGGGACAGACAAATACAGATAAAAAGGAAATGGGTCTACCAAGCTGTCTTGCCATTTTTTCCAACTGTCAGCCACGAGAACCGATAGTAATAATAAATAGTATAGTGTTAGTAAGTAAGCAAGTAATATCATTTTCTTCAGTGCCAAAGACGGAAGGGGAACATATTATTAGTACGATTATTATTTAGTATAACCAATGGGTTCTCTTTGTGTTCAAGGGGAGTTGTTATCAGCAAAACTTTCGGGATCTCTGTGACAAGAGGAAGACGGAAATTGTGGCCCTTTCGGTTGATTATTTTATTTCCCGGAATAACTCAACGTCGGCAAATCTGTTTTCCCTCTTCTATATCTGATATAGGATACCAAGTCAAGTCATCATTTGTTGGCAGAACTTTTTTTTGTGCACAAAAATATGCCGGTTTTGCAATCTGTCTTGTTCGATTCGTATGGCATAAGCAGTCTATGACGTAATGAGTGTTGGGAATTTTTTTAGAGGATTTTCATTTCATTATTTATTGGTGTGCTCTGAGAAATAGACCTGAAATTGTGTTCCCCGTTCCCCACAAGTAGTTATTCTGTAGAGCGAAAGATTGAAGATTGAGTTGTTAAAGCAGCTGCACGGTGAGAATGTAATCAATCTCACATTGTCCCCAGAGCTATTTCATCCAATTAATTTGTTGTCACTTCACTAGTCAGTCAAGAATCTCCGACACTGGTATTTTATTTTGTATTTGCTAGAAAATAACATGGTAAAATTGCTTGTTTGTAGTGTATAAGAATTTCTAGCCTCTCCAGTACGAATGGTTTGTGGAATGAATGATAAACCAAACCACTTAAAGCTTGAGGACTATTTTTTGTTACTTTGCGTACTTACTTATACTTACTTCACGTTGTAGTTGTAGCAGAAAAGCAATAGATAGAAGCTATATGGTGATACACTACAATGAAAAAATGCAAAGTTGTATTGTATCAGAATTTCTTCTCTAAATGAAATGCGTATGGGGAAAGGATATTTTCACCACTATTACTTTCACTGAAAGGATTAAACTTCCAAGATGACGGATGTTGATCTTAATTTCATAGATGCATGTAATTCATGGAATCGAATTTGGTGCATGGACAAATCCCGTTGATGTGATGAGATGAAACAAAGATTGATGCACATCAGCGTGCCTTGTCTTTGGGAGGAGAAGTTGATTTATTGATGAACAGAACGTTCTTGTTTTCTAATGTATCTGAAAAGAAACAACTTTCTAATTCAATTCATATGCATCGTCAGTCAGTCGTGCATACAACACACACTAAAAGTAAGTTACGAACAAAACAAACAAACCGCTTGAACAAATATGTCTCAATATTTCTCACAATACAACGAGTTTATGCAAATTTACTGGTGTTCAAAAACTGCAAGCTGAGCTGAACAAACCACTATAACTATGGAGGAAAGAAATGGTTTGAAAAACTGTACTCACTTTAACTTTACGAAACCATTACTCATTTCATCTCCTTCTGTCTATGCAGAGTCCACAACATGTATGTTTTCATTGCAATTTGAGAATCAATCACTTCTGCTCGAATGATTGAATTCGATATGGTTCGTAGAATTTGCTTTCTCATCATCATTATCATAATCATATCTTGAAATTGATACTCATCCTAATGGAAATGTTCACTTCACACAAGTCAAGCTTATGTGAATATTAATCATGCAAATCTAGTCGACTATACATGAACTATATAGAGGGAAACCTACCGATATATTTATCAAAGCCGCTTTTGCCCCATTAAAAAGCTACCGTAACTAACTAACCAACTGAGCATTCAACATTCAATGTGTTTTAAACATGCGGTAAAACGGTATACTATATTGTAAAACCCGGCCTGCTAAACAAATTCAATCGAATGTATGCATAGCGAAGCCATTTATGGAAATGCGATGTCAACCACTTTTACACATGTAGTTTATCACTCATGTGCTTTCTTTGGATTGTAAATCAGAGCGTTGATACAACTGCTCACTCACACAAGACTGACTTAACAAGTGAGTGAACGAATGACTTCCTGCTTAGGCTTTCACTCACCCTGTCTGTCTCCACTCTGCATCCCATGTTAAATGAAATGTGTGTACGTGTCTAATGTGATTCGGAACACGAAATCAAGTTAGTTCTACTCTCCTCACGTTCCCTTTGTATGGCTTGTGTTTAGTGATGAAGATGTGATGATGATTATTCTCGTGCTACTGCTAATTTGATGTCCACATTCATAATGCTATTTGCGTACAATGTTATGAGATAGTAAGAGGCCGATGAATCCAGAGGCATCGGAATTTACAAAAAAAGTTATACTTTTGTTGGACGTCAACAAAAAATAAATGAAATACGGAAAAAGCAAAAATACAATACGCTATGTTTTTATGTGTGTAGTTTCCTTAGCTAGAGAATGCGGAAATTTGGAATATGGAATAGGATAAGTTGCAAAAAAATGACGGAAATCTTTCGAGAGACAAGAAAACACATGGATGAGCTTTATGTTTGTCGATAATAATGCGCTCATAGAATCTAACAGGATTTTATTTCAGTCAGCAATGAAATTATGACCTTTCACTACACTAGTTTATATCTTAAATCATAAAATTTTACGATTTAGTCTTTCCTCTTCAGTTATCTATCTATTAAAACTGAGGGAGAGAGATTTCGCTGGCTCACTGTAAATCGGGGAATTTGTTTTCGTCATTGTTATCATAGTATTTTTTGTAGTACTTGAGCGACGCAGGGCTATGTTCACAGTTAAGCATCATCACACTTTGAGCGTCAGCTATTTTACTAGTGTACTTTTTGAGCAATTTTGATGCTATTTATGATATTTTTTGTGCAATGAATTCAATACGTGGAGTGAAAAGTTTTGCAGCTTTGATTAGATCTTAACATGAAATATAAAATTGTAGAAGATTAATCGAGGAAGACAGGTGATTAAATTAAATTCAATTAGTTATCCTCTAGAGGCAATAAATATCTAAAAGCGGCTCTTTTTTTCTGTTTGCTGAGTGAGCAAACCGAGAATTGAATATGTTCTTGATATAAGATTCGTATGGTGAGATGCGATCCTGGACGAATATATACTTTGCCCAGTACTTTGCCTGTGAATCATCATGGACCACAATAAAAATGAAATTTGTGAGCCAAAGCGAGAGTTAAGACATATCCCTTTTAGATTTACAATCTATGACTAGTGCAAGAATGTCCGTCTATAAAAACTAAAAGTCATCTAAGGAAACAGACAAAAGTAGTTGAAAAAAGGAAGAAATGAGTCTATTTATGCGACAGGAGTTTGAAAAAGAAAAAAAAAACTCCTATCCTCCTCATCATACTGAATGGAGGAAGCGACGACGGATTTTTATTTCCCCTTTAAAACATTAAGATGGGTAATGTGTGTGCATGACCGTTCATTGTGAAAAGTTATCGAATGAAACCAACTGAACCGAGAGGATATATTAGTCTCAACATTATTTATGCATCCGTGTCCCTGTGTATGTCGAATATATGAGGACAAAAGTACTTGACGATTTTCATGGTCAAATTTTGAGCCGTAAAAAATGTAATGGTTTTAAAATTTCTCTCTCAAACGTTCAATGAAGCTGTGGTACAAACTACAATTCACATTATGATAATCGCATCAGTAACTTTAATATTATTGGTTCCTAGTGTGGTGTGAATAAACTTTCTAAAAGCAAGCAAACGATTGTTAAAATTCGCGCAATGATGATTTGTACTTACTTATGTTGTGGGAAGTGGGAGCAAAAAATAATAATAATGAATCCAGGGCCATAATGATTGAATGGAATTATAGGAGTACATATTCTACCGACTCCTGAAAAACTACACAGAAGACACAGAGCAATCCTGTTGGGTACAGTAAGTTTTGGTACATGAGAACTACCACTAAAGAATTCATTACAATAATGTGAACTAGTATGAGTAAAATTTCAATGAGTAAAAATGTGACACAAGAAGAAGAAGTGGAGACTGGCATAATTCGTATCATGAAAAATGGTGCATATAGGAAGAAGGAGACCCATTCATGTGGAAAGAGTTGGGAGATGCAAATTGGGAGTTAGGAGGACCATTTCATCACTTTGATGGATTGTGAAAAGACATATTTATGCAAATATGCTGGGCCGAACGCCATATTTACGCCAGAAAATTGTTCCCCAACTTACATCTTTTCATAATGGTGGCACATATTTCATCTCTCGGAATGGCTTCTGCCCTCGTATCCATCGCACCCAATGCAAATTTCGGGAAAGAAATAATAAAACATAAAAAGAAGGAGAAACCTCAACTCGACTTTTCTCAGACTTCTTTCACTCTACAGTTATGGAGATGTGGAGCATAAAAAATATACATGATGAGGTCTCTCTCTCTAAGTTTTCAAACTCTACATATAGTTACTGACTGACTGTGTGTATGTGTGGAACAAAAATGCATATTTTGCCTCGCCACCGTTTCGCTTCGTAGAAATAAACTCATTTAATTTATTGTTCTCTCATCCTCTCCATTTTTTTTCGTAAGACTTCCTTTCTTTCCTCTCTTTCCTTATGCAAAAGCCTCTTATCCCAAAGTAGTCATATTGAACTGCTCACTTCTATCTCTTTTACTCTCTCGTCATAAAAATCCTTTTTATACATTTCCCATTTTTTTCTTCACAGCTCTTATTATGTAGTTGTGGATGAACAGGCAAGTTTTATCAACACTTGTGTTGGCTCCCACCCTTTTTTGCTGACGTAGCATTCAGGAGGCTATTCGTATTCATGGGTTGGGTCTACAGGGTGTGTTTTTTGAGTTAGCATCTGTTGCATTTGCCATTTCGGAATGAAATTGATTTTATACTAAATTTCATAAAATATGTAACAGTATTATTTTGACAATGCCTGGTTGCTCTCTTTAACTAACTAATAGTTACTGATGTATATACAAGCTAAAGATATTGCAATTTTCAAATATCAACGCAAATTAATTTAAATTCATTGGCGCAATATAAAAGCAACATTTAAGAAATTGCGGATTTTTCTACCTTTCAAGTTTTTAATGCCCATCACTGCAGATGATGGGTTAAAATTTTTCAAATTTAATTTTAAAATCAACTTGTTATTTGGTTCCGAAAACCGAACTTTGTTTAATTTTTTCGGCTGAAACGCACTCTGTATATTCTCTCCACAGGGTTTTTTACTTTTTGAACCAAGAAGTGCACCGCAAGGCATTGCATAAGTTAGGAAGAAAAATATTATCATCACTGCAGAACCACAGTAAAGGACGAAAGAAAAAGCATGGAGCAAATCCAATCCGATTACTTTCATTCATCAACAGAGCATGTTTTTGTCCTATCATGTGCGACCAAGCTGCTGCCGCTGTCATTTTTCTGTGCATTATATCCCTGTGAAAATCCTCAAGTTGGCTACTACACTTCGCCACAGTTTAATCCCATGTCCTATCATCGTCACAATCAGTTCACTTACTCACATCTTTTGCATCCTATTTGATCTATCTACAAGTCACAGTCTTCTTTTCTAACTTGTGCAACTTTTCCAGTCCAATATTCGTCGAGTCAAAAAATGTGTACAAAGGGATATGAGTTGATTTATGATTAAGAAAATGTATACTTACCAAATGTAGTCATTCACTGGTGAAACCATGATAAACAGAAATTCACCCGTAAATCATTAAGAATGAAATTCTATTTATTAGAAATGATAACAACTCATGTAAGTTAGCAGCTATAATTCTTATGGTTTTGGCCTCATTTGTGGGGGCTACTAGAAACTATTAGCATTATGCAGGGGAATTCAATATGACAGGGTGTGGTTTGTGACATTAGTTAGTATGCTCAACTAACTACAGAGCTAACTAAAAGTTAATGCTACGAGACTATTTGCATGCTAACGCTGTTCTTTTGTTTAGTTAGCAAGTTAGTTAGGGAGCCCCTTGAGTATTAATTATCTGCGTCTTTCTGCTCAGCTTAACTTGAGAGTTACTCACAAGGCGGCTCATCAATCTGATAAGGACCAAGTGAAACAATGGTAAGCTGAACTCGACCCATTTAACTCCTTAATGAAATCTTGTGCCCTGAATATAGATTTTAGAGAATGGAGAAAGTCATAAATAATGATGACTTGGTGGGTTTGAAATGGAAAAAGCGTTTTAGATTCCCTCCTAGATTGTTACAGTGTCGTCTTCTATACCATTGTATTTTGGAAAGTGTCTTCTTTCTTATTCTTACTGTGCTCGGTTAGGATTTAAAACAAAATAAGGCATTTTCGTAGTTTTAAAGTAGATGCGATTAAGGTGAACAATTGATTTCGTTCAAGTTAGCAAGTTGATTAATTTTTTCTGTAAAACCATCATTTTTCTAGTTATTTTGTGTTTTTTATGAATACACTAATTACTCGAGAATCTAAATTTGATGAAAGTATGAAAATAGAAGCGCACAAAAGGCTTCAAAACCTGTATTTACGCAATACATAGCGACATATTTAGCCAACATTGTTTCAAAATGGGATATAGTGAGTTTGTAGGCTTTGTATATAGTTTTACAAACTAACTATGATGAAATCATTTGAATTCATTCCATTTCTTGGGACTTCCTTCTGCTCCTTCAAGAATATGGTACATACATTCTGTTCATATACTAGCACAAGTCTCACGTACTCACGCACAAGGATAACTAACTTTACCACACTAAAACTGGCAACTGACTGGCATTCTAACTTACTTACTAACTAACCAACTAAATAGCCAACCCAATGCATTAGTCGGTTGATTAATTCAGGTTTCGGTAGCTACTTAAGCGTTTGGAGAAAAGCCTTTGTCTTGCAAGAATCAAGATTGAGTCAAAGGAGGAGAATTTATTGCTCCCTTTTTGTGTATTATCCTAACCGGTCTGTCATTTCTTTGGTTATTTACTGAGCTATGGCTCATTAGTTTTCCATAGGTAGGGAATACTAGTTAGTTCTATCATGAGCAAATATGGATGAGAGGACAAAATCATATTTGTTTGTACCAGCATGCTATTGTGGCCTTGGGTGGGTTAGATCGGGAAGCCTAATTCTTGCTACTTAAAAGTTCCCAAGATTCATACAGTACGATATGATACTTTATGCAATGGTGACAATATAGATTGAATTTTTTCAGAATGTTGCATGAAAGGGGAAAAAGCTGTATCAATTGGCCCCGTTGAAAAAGCTAGGTAAAGATTACAAAGGGATAGATCCTGGAATTAAATTGTAGAACACTATAGGAAAAATTTGGTAACAGTAAACTCAGGCACAACTTTTTCACAAATTTTCTTTTGATGCGCTATATTCATTAGATATTACTGCTGTAAAACAGAATTTTTCAGGAACTAGAAGTGACTGGCCAGAATTTATACTTTGATGACAAAGGAGCTGTACTTACATTCAATCAAAGAGAGATCACTATGTATTTGAAGTACAAAAGATTGAAAGTTAAATAACATTTGGTTCGATTACATGTGTAAGACGATTCTATCATATACCATTGAACAGAGTATCATCATAGGGTGTCCAGTGAAAACATAATAGAGCCAACGGCGAAACTCCTCACTAGGGACTGGACAAACTCGATTCACTTAATAAGTGACTGTGATCACGAGAAAATAGGATGACAAAAAATATATAGGGAAAGAGGAGTTGGTAAAGATTTATTTCTATCCTGTGCCTGCAGAATACGAAGAATAAACTTGAAGTTTAGAGAAGCCTCTTGGAAGGGGGAGAACGATAAAGTCACAACTTATGTGCATGAATTGTACCTTATTTCAGGAAAAATGGACCATTCATTCTCTAATTCGGCGAAACATTTTATATTCCATTCTTCCCATAGTATTCCTCAATTATCTACTCAACTTTTGTCGTTAATTTGTTACCTAATCATTTTATGTCACTCACATTTTACAGTTTATTTGAAATCATAGTACGTGGCGCATTGCGTGCACATTGAAATGTATGCCACAATTTACTTTAACGGCGTATAGCTCAAGTACTGAGAAAATTGGCCTCTGTACTTACGTTGTCCTAAAAATGACACAAGAAGACTTACAAATTGAATGAGATGACCGATCTGGGTTTTATATAAAGTACGGGTGTGAAGACTAGCGCCGAGTATATAGATAACCCTCTTCATCTTCTCAAAGCGGATGATTGCTCAAAGATTGTCAATTTGGTGCGCTCAATATGGAAAGGGCCGCTGGCACAGTTGTGTCCATTCTTTTCTCCTTGTGCACTGAGAGTGTTGGAGATAGCTCTTTGCAATTTCCGAAGAGTTTGTTAGCTACTCACTCAAGTGGACGGGAAAGGACTTTTCTTTCGTAGTTTACTGAACTACTATGTATGCACAGTAGTCAATCATGGGATGTGAAAGTAGCCTCTGGTCATTTAATACAGCCCTGCATACAAAGCATGCAGTCAACTGTGTTTGCTATGTGGGTCTCCAATTTCCACCTCATGTAAGTAATCTGGCTTGAATCCTTTGGATGTTTCGTGAGCTGAATTCATTGTATGATAGTGTCACATTAGTTTTAGTTGTGAATAAAGTTTTGTAGATGGAGAAATGTTTTACAGCTCACGGTAATTTCTTTCCGTGGCTTGTTTAGTTGGTTACTTAAGCTAGGAACGTTGGTTTGTGAGAAAACTTACAGTTCAGGCAGTGGATTATACTACTACAGTAGTTTTTAGAAGTAGTTAAAATATTGAATTTTATAGACTTACTCAGGTACGTACCCTCCTCTTTAGCTGTGTGTATATTTTAGAGATAAAAATAAAACTTATATACTCTCCACAAGGTGCTAGTACTACTGAACTTCTTAAATGATATGCTTTTGATGTTGTACCAGACTGAACGAGTGTGTACCTAGGATAGTTCAGGATTGTTTGACGGAGAATAAAGAAAAATCTTTTAATTTCAAAAGCAATCTGAATTTTTAACCAACATGTGACTTGATTCCCATCGCACACAGATTTCGGAAGTAAAAAATTCCATAATGGAAAAATTGTTATCAGATTAACCTAGAGTATTATAAAACCTTGTTTCATGCATGATCAAATTTGCCTGCCTGTGATTTGATTAGAAAAGTTTCACTTCGCCCCTCATCTTGCTGATTTCTTCAGTGTATGCGAGCCAATGAATAATAAGCCCTCCAAAGTTGTAGAGCGGCATACAAGCTAGTCAAAATAAAACGATATATTTATTACAACACACAACACAGATTTGGTAAGTCAGTATTCTCATTTTCGAGCTTTTCAGAAGGAGATTTCGGTTTGTTATGGAAGTTGAAAGATTGATTTTTTATTGTTTTATTTTTAATATTTTTTAAATTGAATAACATTGAAAAGAAAAATAAATTAAAGCGGAGGATAAGTTTTATCCATGTGTTCGTAGCTCGTGTGTACAAGAGTTCGTTGTGGATCAACTGCAAAATTATTGTTGGTAAGATTTTTAATTTATTTGACATTTCAAATAAATTGCTTGTTTTCAAAATTTCTAAAACCTTTTCTAATTGTTGTAACACAATTTTTAATCTAATGTATGTGCCGATTTTTATGCAATGTTCATTTGAAACTATTATAGTTTAATTTGTTGTACTTTACTTTTGTGTGTTATATTCTAGAAATTTGAATTGAATTGAGACCCAAGCCTATTAAGTGCCAATATGGGAAAACCTGGTCGGCTGGCCAAAAGTAAAAATAAGAAAACAGGGCTAGATGAAACATGTAGCAGTATTACAACCACTGTCAGTCAGAAGAGCTACAAATCGACCAAATCTTCCAAAAGGCTCATCATTGAGTCGTCGTCGGATGAAGACATGGAAAGTTTAGAAGACCAGCGAGTGGATCTCATTCACGATAGCAGCGATGATGAGGCCAGAATATTGTCCAAAAACCCCAAAACGGATGTTCCTGCGAAATCTAACCCAAACAACGTTGATTTTAATTTTCAGTGCACGTCGGCTCGAAATCGGGCTTTTGAGCTTACAAGTATGCACAACGTTTTCCGTTTATTGATCAATTGATGTACCGTTGAATGGGTTATAAGGTTATTTTTTAATTTCTCAGTGCGACAGCGGCTTCTAGCAATGCGGAAGGAGTTTGACGTTATCATCCATAATATACGGTTCAATGATAATAAGTTTGAGCGATCAAAATTGTCTCAAAGCTTTTTGGATATGAAATTGAAGGATTTGCTAGCGACGGTAAGATATAATTTGTAGAAATGACTACATTCTGAACTAGACATATGCATGAAGACTTAGCACTGCTAAAAATGAGCTCAAATCAAATTGAACTTAGCTTTTGTAATCTGTTTACAGTGCGGGGATCCCTTGAATTTTATGAATCTATTAAAAAAACTGCAAGACTTTGCTCCCGAAGAATGTATCGAAAACACTGTTAGCGAACAAGAAATATCTGCTGGAAATATGTCGCCTCATTCAAAACCTCTCAGGACTATTTTATCATCAAATCGCACAAATGCTGTTCGCCCACCAATTGTGGCATCGTCGGCAATACAGGTGGCTCATGAGTTCTTCAATTATGCAACGACAACAGTGCACATCCATTCTGTTCATTTTGTAAAGTTTTTCCTGTCTTTATTGCAGAATAAATTCATGACACCAGTTAAATCCACATTTAAGTTTGGAACAACTCCAAAAGTTCCTTCATCAATATACGACTCAATTAGTAAAAAACCCAGAGCAGTAAAACCAGGAGAAATGCTTTATTCCTCCAGGGGGTCACCTATATTTGCTAGAAAAGTGCCAGTGGCAAAGGCAGACTTTGATTCAACAACAGAGGAAGAAACTGATGATTTACCAAAGGAGAAAATTAAAATCACTGATTTAAGTGGAAAGGTTCGTGTCTATTTTTCATATTTTATTTTTTATCGTGATGCATTTTCAAAGTGAAGACTGTTATTGTTTGTCCATTTTTTTGAAGTTTGAATGCAACATTAACTTTGAAAATAATTTTTTCATAGGAAATAGAAGTGGAGATTATCATGAAGAATGGAATAATGGACAAAGACAGAAAGAAACTGTTCAAGGAATTTGTAACTGACGTTAGAGGTGTTGCGACTACTCGGTCAACGATAGCAAAGAATAGGATAATGCCCAGTCGAATTCCGAGACATCCAATGTCTGCTGTTCGAACCGGTCCCCCGCCGAGCAAAAGATCGAAGCCAACTTGGCAATATTAAAAACTATAATTGTATTGATTTTGAATGTAATTTTATTTTAGCATAGATTTCACTACAAGGTACTGTAGGTATATAAATCTAGCTGGAGGACGAAGAGTGATGTGCTTGTACTGTACTATTACCAAATTACCATCTAATTTTACTGTATTATACAATGTACAATCTTCACAATGATCCTACATTGTTTGCAAGTTGCAATAAATTGTAAGAAACCAAAAATTGTGGTTGTTTGAGATTTTCAAAATAGTTTAGTTGTAAAACTTATAATACTTATACTATTACTTAGTTAGTAAAAAAGTTAGGGTTAGTGTAAGTGACGATTGGGAATGTTACCATTAATTTTGAGATTTCCTTATGGCAGTTGACATGGGTAAAATGTCAAATTCACGGGTTCGGCACTGGTGATGTGTAATGCTTGGTTGTTTTTTATGGAAAACTAAATTGCTGTAATGACTAAAAGGCTAATCGTCAATCATCTCCCCAATCCCAATTAAGGTTTTTTTCGGCTTGGAACCTCGAAGCAAGGGCATATCCCGTATCCTTTTCAGGATTTTTAAGAAAATCTGTTGGGCATAGTTTTGTCGTACATTTTGAGCAATATGGTGTTTAAAAACTCCAATTTGAGAGTAGATCACCATGGAAAATGAATCCATTTTACGTTTTTATTCTCTATTCTAAACAAGATAAACCGGAATAAAATCCAATAATCGATGGATTTTAAACATTTTATTCAGTTTTTCTCCGTTGTGGCAAATAAATTTAATTATTAAAGCTATTCCGATCGGTGACTTTTAACTTCACTCTTTAGTCAAATCTGAAGACTAAAGATGGGGAAAAAGAAGAAAGTTCAGAATGTCGTTGAAAATCCGGATACAAGTGTTCAACCATCAGCTGATAGCACTCGGGCCAGCAGCCGAGACGTATTATTGTCCCCACGGTCTCCAGTGGAATCTGACACAACCGTGTTTCGCCATCGACAGTCCTCTATGAAATCCCACTTTCGAAGACTGGGGAATACTATCATTACCGTCAATAAATTATTAGATGATGCTCCCGCCCATATTGCTAGACCGAGGATTTTGGATGGCCAAGAAAAAGTGCCCGATCATAAAGACAAAATTGTCAAGCATCGTATTCGTATCATACAGAGGCCAAAAATGATTGAATTCATCTCGTACATTTGCTTGGTATACGAATTTTTCATTTATGCGTCAATCACGGTATCTTACTTCCTGGTCATGTATATTGCTTTGTTTGCCTTCTTCGATACCACCATTTGGGACATCATTTTTATCACAGACATAATCTTTCACCTTGGTAAGGAAAATTAAAACAAAATTTCCCATAAAATCCAAAAACTGTGTCTAAATAGACGCAATATTCATTTAATTTTCTCTAGATGTTATTTTGAGACTTGGAGTTGAAATGTGGAGACTTAAAGTCAAGAGTAGATTTCTTGTCTTCATGAGTCCGTATACAATGGTACACCCAAGACCCAAATACTATAAGTAAATGAAAAATAACTTATTCATTTATTAAAAGCATTATATATCATCTCTCCAGCTTCAATGGATACTGGATTTAGCGAGCGTCATTCCATTCCAAAGATTTTACATATGGTGGGCTGGCACATCATCACTATACGCTCTGTCCAAATTGGATTACTTTCGAGTCAATCGGCTTATTCGCATTTATCGTGCTTACAAGTTTTTTGGTGCATTTTTTCCCAACATTAATGAAGTGCCACAGCCACACAAAGTCCTTAAAATATCAAACTCATTCCATTTTGGTTTTGCTTTTACAGAGACGCTTGAAAATGAAGGGAGAGTGAATGAAAAACTCGTATTCCTCTTACGATTTACAAATGGCTATTTGGGTTTCACTCATTTGGTCGCCTGTCTTTTCTTTTACCTCATTGGCGTAGTGAGTACTATAACATAACACTTTTAATCCCAAATGTCCAAAGTTATATTTAAATCGTATTTATATCATAATCGAGCTATAATATTGCATAGACTCCTCTGGCCATTTTAATGCAGCAAGACTTGAAAAATTTTCGCTTGTCCTGGATTAACAATTTTGAGGTTAAAAAACCCGGTTTCGGCAAAGATCCTTTTGATCTATATGTTTTAACTTCCAATTTTGCTGTGGCTACTGTTACAACTGTCGGGTAAACTATTTTAGCTGGATTAATTTTGAAAGTTATGGCTTTCAACAGGTGCTGTTATTTCGTTGTATATATCTATATCCCCTATGTACTGAAAAACAGTTATGGAGATCTAACTCCGGTAAATGAAGTTGAAATGGGCTGGTGCATCGCTATTATGTTGTTTGGAGCCATTTGTTTAAATGGATATTTCACTAGCAAACTAACAAGCTTTGAAGTGGAGCTAGATGGCGCTCGGTTCGACTTGTTCCATCGGTTGGCTCTTATCCAGAACGAGTTGGTGAGAAAACCCAAAGCCGAATTAAATATCATGACCATGACGTAATAATTTAAAATAATTTTGCAATAAATTACGGTATCACACATTTTTTCATCTTGTAGAAAGAAACTGGTACACTGGCTCTGTTTAATAACAAAGTAGACGAATACTACAAATATTTGTGGACATATCGAGAGGTAAAAGACCGAAAGCAATCCTAATAATGCTAAAATATACATTATGTTTGGATTCTATTTAATCGATTTATTTCCATTTCGTCAAAGGGAGTATTTGACTGTCCATTCTTTAAACTACTTCCCGTAGCATTTGTAGAAGATTTGTTTTATGACATTTGCCAAGAAATGTTTGAAAAAAGTTACATATTCAGGGAACTAGATGAAGCATTTCTGAGAACAGTTTCGAAAGTTGTGGAAGTTGCTTTGTACAATCCGAATATGATTTTAGCACTACAGGGAGATCATGCGGGCAGAATGTTTTTCTTGCTGCAAGGAGAATGCAGAGCAATGTCCAAATACAATGTGGGCAAAGTTTCTATTGTTATTCGAGCCGGCTCCATTATTGGCGAGTCCAATCTGTTTTTCTCTTTCCCAAGTGACTGTCAAGTAGAGACTAGAACTTGTTGTCAGTTGCTTATCATTGATAAACGGGCCTTAATTTCTACTACTGAAAAGTTTAAACCTGAATTGGCAATTTTGAGAGCAAGAACTTTGGTATAACCTGAATTGCCTTCTAAAAACATTAGCAAAAAATAGTTTCAGTTATCAGAAACTAGATTTTATATCTATATCAAAACATTTTTTCTTCTACAGGAATTACGATCAGAACTATGGGATACTTTCGATATGGATGGAGGTCGAATTGTAAATTGGTGTCAAAGACGACCTGATGCTCCGCAATCTTATACTGAAAAAAGGCGCATTTTACGATGGTACTCTTTTACTATAATCATTTAATTTCATGAAAATTAAATCTATAATTGCAAAGTTAATTTTTCCCAATTCTAAATAAACCTTACATTCTAGGGGATCAAAAATCAATTTTAGAGTGAAAGAAGATATTGTAAACGATACTTTGGTAATTTCATCCTTGTCTGTTTTGAATTTTTGTAAGAACATTTCTTATTGTAAATTCTAAACTATCTTTTATAGGAAACAATCATATCTGAAACAACATGTACTGGCCATTTCAATAACAAGGTACACTGAACATCTTTATTGTACACAGCATGCACATTTATGATTTTGGCTGGACAGATTTTAAATTTTTCCATACAATTTTATTAATTGTAGGCCCATCTTACACCATACATGACTTGCGTTGTCCCAGAAATCTTAATTTCTGATAGACCGTGGGTTCGAACCTGGAATCTGTTCATCATTGTGTTCTGTCTTATCTACTGCTTTATTGCCCCTTATTGTCTTGCTTTTGGAGATTTCAATGAATTTGAACATCTTATGTGCTCTACTGAAGGACTATTTCGACTGCCATTTCTTATCATATTTGCCGCGGATGTAGCGGTGGAAATTTTGGCTGCATGTCCCGTATATGGTGAGCGTTTGGTATATTTTTTTCATCTCTGTATGATGCGTATTTAACACGGTAAACGCGGATTGCTTGTTTAGGAATCTATTATCAATTTTGGAACGGTTTGGAAGTAAAAAGACATGATGCCATGTTTTTGATTGACGTTTTTGCTGCAATTCCATTCCAATTATACGCACCAGACGATGATCAACATTGGACTCAGCAAATTGATGTGGTTTTCAAAGCTTTAAAAATGGCAAAGGTTAGTTTTAGTCAAGGTATATAGAATAATATTTGTATATTACTGGCTTTAGTTAGTAATCTACGTGCAAAGCGAAGGATGTGTTTGTATTAAATATTTTCTTAATTACAGGTGATTCGATACTTCCATTTCATAGACAACTTGTACCCAATGAAAGTATTTTGGTTCCGCCTAGTGCAAACTTTTCTCGTTCTCATTTACGGGATCCATTTTATTGCATGCATTTCGTTCATGATGGCTTGCCCAGCAATGTACGTGTACTTTTAACAAACAATGATCTAAAAAGTTTCAGGGATTCATTATTTGTATTTTATTTTAATCACTAGCGAAAATCGTACAAAATGTTTAGAACATTCATGGCTTGGTGGATACGCAATATCTGCTTCTAAGGGCTCTGAGAAAAAATCAGTTTATGTTGTGGAGCATTTGGCCGCAGCGGCGCCCTATTTTTATTCGTTTTTCTTCTCTGCAGCTACATTGTCCAGTGCCGGATTTGGTGGTATGCTTATGCATGCAAAATTGGAAAACATTACATAATTTCATAAATAGTAATAGACTACAAATATTTTAAACTACAGATTTCAGCCCGATAAACAAAAACGAGATGATCTGTTTCAGCATTTTTCAACTAGTTGGATTCTTTTTGATTGGTTACTACACTTCTATTCTAACCTCTGCTTTATCCTGCGTTATTCGGCCAAAGTAAAAAATAGATTATCTTAATAGTTTTATACAGTACTTTACGTTTAACTAACTAAGTCATTAAACAATGTTTTGAAAATCGCAGAGTGACGTTGCAACAGAAACTGGTTTCTGTGAACATTTTCCTCAAACATGTAAATCTCGGTTCTGTTCTCAAGAATAGGATTATTGAATATTTTACTCTGCAGAATCAGTTTCGACAAGGTGTGCAACTACCCCGTGGTGTAGTACACTTAATGTTTGATGCTCCAACTTATTTACGTGATGATGCGCTTTATCTTGATTTGTACGAGATTTTGGATGGAGTTCCCGTTTTTTCTGTAAGAATCTCTTAAATGCCTCATACTTTTAGTTAAGTAACTTCTACTTTTAGTTTACTAATGATATTCATTCTAATTGCATAGAAAGTAGATTCCGACACTGTGATTAAACTGTCATCTACTATGAAAAGATTTCTAGTCCCACCGAATACGGTTTTTATTCGCAGAGGGGAAGTCCGGCGGACTCTTTACATTATCAAAAAAGGTTCTGTGGGGGTAATGTCGTTTATCGAATTCTTGAACTGCGCACTGTAGGTAGGAGCATATAAATATGTGCATGTATGAATGAACTGCATTTGTAATGAAGGTGTACACATCGAAGTCTCGCAAACCAAATAACATTTTGGAAGCAAGTTCGCACTTTGGAGTTCGGGATTTGTGTAAGTTTGTTGTTAACAATTTCTTTAAAACACTATACTATCCACTCCAATCCCAAAAACCTAGAAAAACTCCAAAATATGAGTAAATCTAAAAAAATTGGGGACTACCAGTGAGCATAGAAAAATTCCAAAATATGGGGAATCCCAGAGAACCTGAAAAAAATATGGGGAATCCCAGTAAACCGGGAAAAACTAATATACAGAGAATTACAGTAAACCTGTAAAAACCCAAAATATGAGAAATCGCAGTAAGCCTGTAGAAATCCAAAATATGAGGAATCCCCGTATTTTATGGAATCTGGAAAAGCGCTCAGTAGAATCATTCGGAATCCCAGTATACCTAGAAAAACCAAAATATAGAGAATCCCAGTAAACATTTAAAAACCCAAAATATGGGGAATCCCAGTTAACCTGGGAAAGCCTTTGCAACCTTATCGCAGTACTCGTGTAAATAATGCGGACAACTTTTATACAGTGTTTGGAGAGCCGTATGAAGATGTATACAAAACACTTAGCCATTGTTTCATGTATTCTATCACATTTCTTCAATTTATGGGAGTGATTGCTGACGATGAAGAATTAGTTGAATGTCTGCGTGAAGAAAAGCAGAAATCCAAAGCAGATTTCGACCCCCTTATCCAACTACGGGAAAGACCAAATCGTACAGAATTAGATGCGGCTGTTCAACCGGACGTATAGTGAGTTAAAGAACAATGGACTCCAAAATTGCACAAAAAATCATCGTTTCTAATTTGTCAATACTTTTTAAAATGCAGTACCACAATGAAACCTAGTGCATGGGTCGACATTACATTACCAAAGTCTGCAGAAAAAGCACTCCAATTCGATCCAGAGCCCTTCGGTTTTCCATACAATTACCAAGAGCATAGAATGTTGAGAAACTATGAATATCATTCAGTTTGGAAAAAATACCGATTGAAACCAATTCTAAAGTATACGCCGAGTCATGCAGTTTATCCCCTAATATAAGATTTCTTATTTAATTTAAATTTTTGGATTTCTCTCTTTTCTGTGTGTAAGGTGGATGTTACTACCCCGTGTAGTTCATCCTGTCGGCCTTTTTTCGAAAGTCTGGAATTGCATTATGAGCATTGCTGCATTTTTGGTTGTATTGACCTTAATAGTTGAAGAATTTGCTAGTGAACGGGCCAGAGGCTTCAGAATTTTCCAATGGTCTTTGGATGTGCTTCAATATATTGATATGTAAGTAAACTGACTTTTCTTACCTTTTGTTTGAATCTCATTAGAGTTGAAAGTCACTAGTACCTAAATATTAAAGTACAACTCTTTTATTAGGGCTATTAAATGTCACTGGGGATTCTACGACCGACACACCGGTCAACTTGTATTGCATCCCGCTCGAACATTTTTTGAATACTTGATGCATGGTTCCTTTTTCTCGGATTTGGCATTTGCTGCCCCCAGTGAGCTCCTTTTCTTCTTCTTGGGATATACTTCCATTTTCGGCTATGGACAATCTTACCTATGGTATTCAAGATTTCGGTGGAATAGATTCCCACAAATTCATCGGGTTCCCTGGATTTTCAATATTTCTCACAATATTTTCCGGCATCGTAATTTTATTTTGTAAGCATCTTTGCATATAACTACGCATTGTCAATTTTTCCATTTTTATGCAACAATTAGGCGAGTCATTTCAGATTTCATTGAAATTCTAGATTGCTGCTGTATGTGGCACTTAGTTTGTTTGCCTGCACTGTGGTGGCATCTGTTGCGCTGTGAGTGAATCAAATTTTTTTAAAGCTTTTCGCAGTTTAGTTAGCTAGTAATGAATTGTTTGACACACGATTTTGGAAAATTTTAGTTATATTGCTTGCCCCTGGAATTATGGAAAATGGTATGAAGGAGATGAAAGTAAATTACCAGTGTGTAAAGATGACACTTGGGCTGATGCAAAATTTAGTAAGAGAAATAAAGCTTACCTTTAATTAAAAGTACAAAAATGGACAGCTTTTTATGTTGTAATAATGTGTAGGTGCCGAGATAGTCCTAGCTGGAATTTGGCAACGGTGGATTGCTGGCATGTATTATGTTTCTCAAGTAATTTTCGTCATAGGATTTGGAGATCAAATCTATCTGAACCAAGTAATTGACATTGTTTGGAATCCAATTTGACATTTTAAGGGAGGGGTTTTAATTTACGTTTATTTATAATCAATAGAACGAACTCGTCCTTTTGATTTTTATGTGCATTTTTGGATTCATTTTTGGTCGCTGCATTATCGCTGGTAAGGTTTTCCGAATCACTTCTGCTTACACTGTAGAAAGCTAACTTA
>Ga0210040_10004041_pt1 | contig 19402 bp, 15 predicted proteins | sample CryGeyCG12114_NA_FD_185462 | JGI IMG/M metagenome (GOLD analysis project Ga0210040, IMG submission 185462) | Groundwater microbial communities from aquifer - Crystal Geyser CG19_WC_8/21/14_NA (SPAdes) (version 2) | ecosystem: Environmental > Aquatic > Deep subsurface > Groundwater | place: USA...
AAGCCGTTTTATTGCCAGCAGCCGCACTACCAGTTGAAGCACCTTTTTCCAAGGCTTCCAGTTGGCTGTTTTCTTCCCGGGCTTTTTTCATTTCCGCGCGGTAAGTGGTCAGTTTCAGCGATTGCTGACTTTGATCTATCCGTTTTTTCATTCGGGCTGCTTGCTGGGTAATTTGGGCAAAGTTTGAATTGCTGCTCACCCGGGCTTTACTTTTGGCCTGTAAAGTCGCAATGTTCAGGTTGTGGCTCCACGGCACATACCGGGTAGGTTTAATTTCGTCCCAAGGCAATGGATAATCCTGGTCTTTTTCACCCTGATCCAGCACGCTGTAAATATCTGGTAATTGAATATCCGGTGTTACCCCTTTTAACTGCGTAGCACCCCCGTTGATGCGGTAAAATTTCTGAGTGGTAAGTTTAAGCGACCCAAAAGGTTTTAAAGTTGCCAGTTCACCACCTTGTACGGCATTATCTAAATCAATAACCTGCTGTACAGTACCTTTACCGTAAGTAGGGCTGCCCAAAATAACTGCCCGTTTATAATCCTGCATGGCAGCCGCTAAAATCTCCGAAGCCGAAGCACTAAAAGAGTTTACCATTACTACCAGCGGACCGTCGAATTGTAAGGTTGGGTCGCGGTCTTCTAATACCTGCGGCGCAGAACCACTGGTTTCTACCTGCACAACGGGCCCTTGCGGAATAAATAAGCCCGACATTTCAATAGCATCCGATAAAGAGCCACCACCGTTGGTACGTAAATCCAGGACAATACCGGCTACATTTTCCTTTTTTAGTTTTTCAACTTCTTTCTTAACATCTTCACCGCTGTTGCGGCCACCCCGGCGGGCAAAATCAGCATAAAACTTAGGTAAATGAATATAACCGAATTTTTTATCACCATCTACAACCGCCGATTGGGCATACGTTTCTTCCAATACCACAATATCCCGGATAATTGGAATAATTCTGATGGTTCCATCGGGTTTTTTTACGGTTAAACGCACCTCTGAGCCTTTTTTACCCTTGATTAATTTAATGGCATTATCTATCCGCATGCCTTCTATACTTACTGGTTCTTCGGCTCCCTGGGCAACTTTTACAATAACGTCACCCGTTTTCAATTCGCCCTGGCGCGAGGAGGCACTACCCGGTACAATTTCCATTACTTTTATCTGGCCTTCTTTTTCCTGCAGCGAAGCTCCAATACCTTCTAAACGTCCGGTCATTTCCAAATCAAAAGAAGCCTTATCGTCCGGTGACATGTATTCGGTATGCGGATCGTAGGTATTTGCAATAGCATTCATGTACAACGAAAACTGCTCTTCGTTGGTAGCCTGAGATAAACGATTGTACATACTTTCGTAGGTTTTAGAAACTTTCTGGCGGGCTTCGGCTTCCATTTCGGCAAAAGTCTTGGAGGCTGCTTTGGTATCGCCCCGTTCTTTAGCCTTTTCCTGCACATCCATCATTTCCGAAAGCTGACCCAGGGTCTGATATTTCAGATATTTTCGCCAGGCTTCTTTTAAATCGGCCCGGTCAGCAGGACGCGTCATTTTTTCCGGATCGGTTTCGATGGTTTCTTCGTGTTCAAAATTGAAAGGTTTAGCCAATATTTCTTTGTAAAAACCTTCGGCTTCTTTAATGCGGTTTTTATAAATGTTAGTCGCCTGCACATAAAACTCGTGCGTACCCCGCTTCACTTCATCATCAACATCGGTCTGGTATTTTTTTAGCTGATCCAGGTCGCCTTGAGTCAGGAATTTTTTGTTTATATCTAACCGCTTCAGGTACAAGTCGAACACCTTTTTAGAAAAGTTATCGTCTAGCTTTTCCGGCTGAAAGTGCGCCGTGCTTAAGCCTTGCATTACTACTTTTAAAAGAAGCGTGTTTTTATCGATAGGTGGGGTAGGGCTGCTGTTATTAAATTTATTGGAAGCCAGCACTACTACCACAAGCAAGACGGATATATATATAAATATTTTAGATTTAAAGGAAAACATATTGTTTCTGGAGTTTATTTAGTACCTGAATTATATACAAAAGTAGTGCCTGATATTTGTTTGTCAGCATAAAATTATTATACGTGAAGTTTAAAAGATTAGGCGATGTAAACCGGAATTCTTCTTGCGTTTTTTGGGACATAAAGGCAGAAAAAACAAAAAAGTATCAAATTATCGTATTCCGTATCTGGTTGTTGTTTTTATATCTTTAAACTTTAAAGTTGAAAGATAACTAAAGGATCTTGCATATTTATTAAATCAACGTTTGTTTTTTACTTTAACGCTTTCATTTATCTAATATATTTTTCAAGCTGATGAAAGCGGGATGAAATGAAAAAAGGCAATCGAGGGATCAGTATAGGTAATGGAAACAGATGGCGGTATTAGTAAACCACTAATTTAAGTATTTGAGGACTTTCGCAAAACTACCAGAAAATGTCAAAAAGCCAGTTAAAATGAAGTTCCTTTCCACCAGGTGGCACCCACCCTAGAGAAATTTAGGATAGAACTAAAATCAACCTGTGCGAGCGCAATTAAATATCCCAGTCTGAAAAAACTTGCCATTCGCTATTATTGCCAAAACTAATTGACGTAACATTATTTCTTAAATTTGCTTTATCTGGTATGAGGAGCCGGTATAGGAGCCTGCGTGCTGGCCGGAGGAGCCGGAGGTAAAGTGCTGCCGGCAGACTGGTTAACCTGGTACCAGACTACTACGGCCGAAAAAATAAGTAAAAACAAGATAGCCGCTATTAATCCCCAGTTGCGGATATCCCGGAGAATAGTATTTTTTTGGGGGCGAATGCTTCTTTTTCTTACGTACCGGTTAATGTCAAATAAAGCGTGTTCTGCTTCTGATTGCGGTACCAGCGATAAACCTTCTAAAGCCTCCGCACATAAATCGCAATCCAGCAAATGCTGCTCTACCTCGTGGGTAGCCGCGGCAGGTAATTTACCTTCCATATACCGATATAGCTTGTCTACCGAAAGGTGGGGTTCGGCTACAGATGGGGGAAAGGGTTTACGATCTGTCATGATGCTTTTCAAGGTAAATTTTTAAGTTGCGCTTACCATTCTGAATATAGCTTTTTACTTTATTTATTTCGAATCCGGTTTGGTTAGCTATTTCCTGGTAGCTTTTTTTATGCAGATAAAAAAGTTCAAGGCAAATTTTTTGTTCTGCCGGTATTTCTTCTAAACCTTTTTTTAAGTACTCCAGCTTTATTTCGTTTCGATCGGTATTTTCCGGAGTAGGAGTTGCAGTGGTTTGCAGTAATTCCGGTACTTCGTGCTGAAAAGAACGGGATAACCGGTTTTTGCGGGAACGTAACTCCATAAGGCAAAAATTCCGGACCAAAACATGCAGCCAATGTTGAAACTTAGTTACTTCCTGGTTTTTCAGCACCGGTACTATTTTTTCAAAGATCTGCATTACTGCATCTTTGCTGTCTTCTTCGTCTTTCAAATATTTCAGGCACATACCATACACCAGGTGCGTGTAGCGCTGGTATAATTCCCCGACATAGGCCGTATCGTGGGTGCTCTGATACAACCGGATGAGCTCTTCATCGGAGAAATGATTTTTTTTATGTGATCGCCGGAAAAACATAAGTATTTAAAAGATGCAAATTTTATGCAATTCCATAAAAAATATACATATAAATATTTTTATGGAAAATGAATAACTGCTACATCTTACCTGTAAAAAGCAACTTAACTGCAGTAAGTGCTTCCGTTTTAATTTACATCTAAACAGACAAAACCAAAAATTATGGAAGCGAATCCTTATTTAAAAACCTCATTAAACGATATTATATTTGAAGGTCGAAATAAAGCTTACGGAGCCTATCAGCTCCGCGAATTATATCATTATCATTTATTTAAAGCTACTGTATTAGCGGCCGCCCTGGTAATATTGTTTCTCAGCATCTATCATTATGCCACAAAACAGGATGCAAATACCGCAGCACAGTCCAGTATAAAAGAAAACGACCAAATAGATTTAATGACCGAGGAGATCATTTTTGAACCGGTGCAAAAAACGCCAGTTGCTCCGGAACCGCCTGCCCCCATCCAAAAAACAACTACCCGGCAATTTCGGGAACCACGCATTGTAGCTAACGAAACGCCGGTAACGACTACTATACCAAACCAAACTGATTTTGTGAATGCCGATCCGGGGTTAGAAGATGCCGCAGGGGAGGCCACGACCGGTGCTGCGCCGGTGGAGACAACCAGTACGGGCGGCACCGGGACCGAAGAATTACCAATTACCGAACCCTTTAATTTTGTAGAAATAATGCCGGAATACGAGCAAGGGGGCCAGGCAGGAATGTTGAAATTTATTTATAAACACCTGCGTTTTCCGCGGCTGGCCCAGGAACAAGGTTTAGCCGGTACGGTCATTATTTCGTTTGTGGTGAGTCCCGCCGGCGACGTTACAGATATACAAGTGCTGCAGGATATTGGTGGGGGCGCCGGCGAAGAAGCTGTGCGGGTAGTTGCTAAAATGCCGAAATGGAAAGCTGGTATCCAGAACCACCGAGCCGTACCTGTCCGCATGACCTTACCAATCCGGTTTAAACTGAATTAAACTGGTATACTCCCGCTATAGAAAATAAAAACCCTGACTTTTAGGCCAGGGTTTTATTTATTTTAAATGCAACAAGGGATTAGCGGTAAATGCTTTGCCCATTGCTGTTACGCCATTCATTTTCGAAGTAAGAAGCATCTTCATCGTTACGGGGATGTACGCCCATTACAATACCGCCTTCTTTCACGCCGGACTCATATTCTTTGGCCCGATCTTCCGGAATACCAGAACCAACCAAGGCGCCCAGTAAACCCCCAGTTAACCCACCGGCACCGGCACCGGCTAATCCGGCGGCTAAAGGACCAGCTATTACTAAACCTAAACCTGGTAAGGCGACAGAAGTACCAATTGCGGCAACTGCACCTACAATGGCTCCTAAAGTACCACCAATGGCCGAGCCAGCACCGGTACCTTCTAAAGCTTTATTACCTAATTCGGTGTCGGCTGTATCGTCGCCAAAATGACGTTTACGGGTTTCATCCGACATTACCAGGTTAACATCGTCTTTGCTGTAACCCCGGCTGCTCAATGAATTATATGCCCGTTCAGCACTTGTCCGATCCCGGAACATACCAGTCATCATGCGGGAAGACCCGGTATTGCCGGATACAGATGAAGAGCCAGCCATATTGCTGCTGGATGAATAATTATTGCCACCTGCAAAGTTAGAGTCGCTGGTTGGCTGATTTAAGCTACCTGAACCAGAAGTACTGAACGATGAGCTTGAACCGTAATTGTTATTGGAGGTATTATCCAAATTATTGCCAGAATTATTTCCTGTGATATTGTCCATAGTTTTATTAGTTAGTTTTACAATTGCAATTATCCAAAAGCAAGAATATATTTCCTGATCCGGGATAATTTAAAAACGGTTTAGCTATTAATAAGTTACACCGGAACTTATTAATACAGGCGTTTATCTAATATATAAAGTTTGCTATAAATGGACTTAAAAGAATATTTTTTTGCTTAAATTCTAATAAAAACTTAATTTATTTATCTGTTCAGCTCAAATACCGCTTGATACCTACTATTTTGAAAAAATAAATTACTACGTATTTATGCTGATATTGCAGCTAAATAGATTCTAATAAAAGAAATGTACACTTAGTCAGACGGATTTTTGCTTACGGCGGGCAATTTCTTTTTTCACCAGGTTAAATTCCCGGCTGCTTTGCCCGGCAATAGCGGTATTTTCGGCTGCCCGGCGCAATAAATATGGCATAACGGCATCTACCGGGCCATAAGGTACATATTTGGCTACATTGTATCCGCCATGGGCCAGGTTATAAGATAAATTATCGCTCATACCGTACAACTGGGCAAAATAAATCCGCTCGTCGGCTTTCTTAATCTGGTGTTTGGCCATTAAGTCTATTAAAAAATAACAGCTATCTTCGTTATGGGTGCCGGCGCAAATGGCTATCCGGTCCAGGTGTTCTACACAAAATCTCAAAGCATCATTAAATAACTTATCGGTAGCGGCCTTACTCGCATTAATGGGGTTGGCGTAACCTTTTTCCTGCGCTACCCGGGCTTCTTTTTCCAGGTACGCACCCCGAACTAATTTGCCTCCCAAATAATAACCGCCAGCTGTTGCGGCTTCATAATCTTGCTTTAATACTTCTAACCGGTCGTGCCGGTATAATTGGTACGTGTTATACACAATGGCTTTTTCCCGGTTATATTTAGCCATCATGTCATAACTAAGCTGATCAATGGTTTCCTGAAACCAACTTTCTTCGGCATCAATAAAAACCCGCACCCCGTAGCTATGCGCCCGCTCACAAATAGTGTTTACCCGCTCTTTTACGCGGGCATAAGCTTTTTCTTCGGCCGGAGTAAGGGGGGCTTTGTCCTGTACTTTGGTTAATAGATTACTATCGCCTACCCCGGTTACTTTAAAAACCGAAAATGGTATGTGCGGCGAAACATGGGCTTTTTCGATGGTAGCTAATATTTCTTTGCAGGTCCGGTCGAAACTGTTTTCGTTGTTTTCGCCTTCAACCGAATAATCCAGGATGGTTCCGATATGTGCTGCTCCCAGTTTCTGAATGGCCGCATTACATTCCGGTAAAGATTCGCCGCCGCAGAATTGCCGGAATATAGTTGGTTTTACCAGGAACTTAACCGGTAAATGCCAGCCAAGTGCTTTCTGTACCAGGTTGCCGCCGGTACTTACCAGGAAATTGTTGTTCATGGTAGCAAAAAGCAAGTACATATTTCGCAGCTCAGCATCCGATTTAGAGGCAAAGGCAATAGCAGTATTATCAAAAGAAACTGGTTTTTCCGGGTTCATGCCGTATTACAATAAGAGGATGCAAATATATAAAATGTACCGGCAAATTTACCAATCACTAACTCTAGGGCAATCCGGACGGAAATTATCAATCGGTTTTCAAAGACAACATACAAAGGCTAATTTATGTTTTCGGTAACGCAAACGATAAATAATGCGGGATACATCATTTTAATTTTTAATTTTAGGCCTTCATTAAATAGTCGCTGTTTTGTTGCAGAATATTCATATTGGAAATACGGCTTTAGAAGAACTGGCTTCTTTTCTGGAAACAAGGGCTTTTGACATAATAACCGTTTTAGCCGATGATACTACCTTTGCGCATTGCTATCCTTTGGTAAGAAAGTATTTGCCGCCGCATCATGTTATCCGGGTAAAAAGCGGCGAAACATTTAAAACCTTAGATACCTGTAGTTATATATGGGAGCAAATGACGCAGCTACAATTAACCCGGTGGTCTTTAATGATTAATTTAGGCGGCGGGGTTATTGGCGATATGGGCGGTTTCTGCGCCGGGGTTTTTAAACGGGGCATTTATTTTTTGCAGCTTCCTACCACCTTACTGGCGCAGGTAGATGCCAGTGTGGGCGGCAAAACCGGTGTTGATTTTATGGGTTTTAAAAATCACCTGGGCGTTTTTCAGGAGCCAGTAAAAGTTTTTATTTATCCCGGCTTTCTGCAGACCTTACCTTTATCAGAAATAAAATCCGGCTACGCCGAAATTATTAAACACTGGTTCATTGCTAAAAAAGCTTCTTTCAAGGAACAAAAAACTATTGGCCTGATGACCGAAGACTGGTCGGCATTAATTCGGGAGTCGGTAGAAATAAAAGCGGCCGTTGTGAAGGCCGATCCGCTGGAGCGGGGGCTCCGCAAAGTGCTGAACTTTGGCCATACGGTTGGCCATGCCATCGAAACTTTTTTTCTGAATAATACCCCTAAACCTTTGCTGCACGGCGAGGCCGTTGCTATTGGTATGATCTGTGAAGCTTATATCTCGAAAAAGAAAGGTTTACTAACAGAAGCAGAGCTGACAGAGGTGGAAACTTTTATCTTTTCGGTTTACGAAAAAGTAAATATTGCTGCTTCCGATATACCTGCTATAACCGAACTGGCCTTACAAGATAAAAAAAATACGGGATCGGTTATTAAATGCACTTTACTGGATGGCATTGGTAAAGCCGTGTTCGACCAGCCTGTAACCCTTGTGGATATCCAAGCATCTATTCAATATTACCGCAGTTTATGAGTTCTTCCGGTTTAATTATTTCACACCCTACCTGTATTTTACAAGGCACCGTTACACCGCCGGCATCTAAAAGCGAAAGCAACCGCGCTTTAATTATCGAGGCTTTATCCGAAGCTGGTTCCCAGTTACAAAACTTATCGGAAGCTAACGATACGCAGGTAATTACGCGCCTCTTAAAATCAACGGAAAACGAATTAAACGCTGAAGATGCCGGTACCGTGATGCGTTTTATGACGGCTTACCTGGCCGTAACGGGCCAGCACAAAACCCTGACGGGAACGCCCCGCATGTTGCAGCGGCCTATTGGTATTCTGGTGGAAGCTTTGCGGCAGTTAGGTGCACAGATAGATTATTTGGGGCAGGAGGGGTATCCGCCTTTGGCTTTCCGGGGGTTTAATCAAAATCAAAAGTTTCCGGCCCAATTAAAAGTACGCGGCGATATCAGCAGCCAATATATTTCGGCTTTGCTAATGGTAGCCCCTTTATTTCCCGATGGTTTAACGTTGGAACTACAAGGCAAGATTGGTTCGCGACCTTATATACAAATGACCTTGGCGCTGATGCAGCATTTTGGCGTAGAAAGTACTTTTACCGGAAATACCATAACGGTGCCGGTGCAAAAGTATGGTCGCGCTACTTACACCATCGAATCCGATTGGTCGGGAGCCAGTTATTGGTACAGCATGGTAGCCCTGGCGCAGGCAGCGGAGGTAGAATTAAAAGGCTTGCGGCAACACTCTTTTCAGGGTGATAGCGCAATTGCAAATATTATGTTAAATTTAGGGGTGGCTACTACTTTTACTTCGCAGGGAGTTCTGCTCGCCAAAACCAACAATATCCAAAGCTTTTCTTATGATTTTTCGGATTGCCCGGATTTGGCCCAAACAATAGCGGTGGTATGTGCTGCTAAAGGTATAGCCGCCGAAATGACCGGACTAGAAAGTTTACGCATTAAGGAGACCGACCGGATTGCGGCTTTGCAAAACGAACTCCGCAAAATAGGAGGGGACTTGGAAGATTGCGGAAATGGTTTATTCCGGGTAAAGCCGGCTTCGGCTATTGCGGGAACACCGGTTTTCCAGACGTACGAAGATCATCGCATGGCTATGGCTTTTGCCCCTTTAGCTTTACTTACTAAAATACAGATAGAAGAACCCCGGGTTGTAAGAAAATCCTATCCGCGGTACTGGGAAAATTTAGCGGCAATGGACTTTACTTTAGAACAAAAGTACAATGACAGAATTAGTGATTGAGTGAATAAACGCTTCATAATAAGGGGCTAAGTCGATTGCTTATTTTAAATTAGTTTTGTCCACTTACTTATCTAAAATTAATTTCTAATTTCAGATAAAATTTCCTGCTGTAAATTACGGAGATAAGCCGGTGTATATTGTAGCCGGCTGCCGTACCAGCTAAACATTTCTCCGTCCACGAGCTTGACAATAGCTTCCGGGCACAATTGTTTTATTTCGGCCAGATGTTTTTCCTGGAAGGGGTAAGGCTCCGATGATAACAAAATTAGTTGGGGATTGGCGGCTTGTAACATTTCGGAGGTTATAACGGGATAGCGGCTTAAAGGTGCGAAAACATTACAGAAACCTGCGCTATTCATCATTTCGTGAATAAAAGTATCGGAGCCAACTGCCATATACGGTTTTCGCCAGATAAAATAAGCTGTACGGATGTTGTTTACAACGGATAAATTATCGAAACTGGTTTTGATAGTATGAAGTAATTTGTTTCCCTTTTGCTCGGTATCAGTAATTGCCGCGATCCTGGCAATCATATCCAAGGCATCGCTCAGGGAGTTGATGTCGCTCATCCAAACCGGGTAATGTTGCTGCAGGGCTGCTATGCCTTCCGGGTAGTTTTCTTCTTTATTACCGATTATCAAGTCGGGTTGCAATTGTTGGATAACCTCCAGGTTGAAATTCTTGGTTCCACCTATTATGGCTTTTCCTTTTACTTCTTCTGGCGGATGAATACAGAATTTAGTAAGCCCAATCACTTTGTCAGATAAGCCTAAATAAAACAATAATTCGGTTTGAGAAGGAACTAGCGAAATGATGCGGGTGGGCTGTAGTGGTATTTCAACCTGGTAACCCATCTGGTCGGTAACCAACTGGTGATGAGTTTTAGAAGGTGTAGAATATTGCATGCATTAAAAAATAAATCCTGCTTAAAACTAATTTTTAAGCAGGATTACATATTATCAATTATAGATAACTTATTTCAAATAGCGAAAGTCCTGACCGGCTTCCAATTGTAACAAGAACTCATAAATCAACCGGGATACATTCTCCACATCGTCTTTATGCACGGTCTCAACCGTAGTATGCATGTATTTCAGAGGTAAGGAAATTAAAGCGGCGGCTACCCCTTCGTTGGAATAAGCAAAGGCATCGGTATCAGTGCCGGTTGCCCGGGAAGCAGAGGCGCGCTGGAAAGGAATTTCTTTTTCCTGGGCTACCCGAATAATCATATCGCGCACATTGTTCTGCACCGCCGGGCCATAGGTAATTACCGGACCTTTGCCGCAGTGCAAATCGCCGCTTACTTTCTTATCGTACATGGGTGCCTGGGTATCGTGGGTAACGTCGGTTATAATGGCAACGTCAGGTTTTATACGGTGGGCAACCATTTCGGCACCCCGTAAACCAATTTCCTCCTGTACGGCATTTACAATATACAAACCAAAAGGCAAGGTTTTATTATTTTCTTTCAGCATACGGGCTACTTCGGCAATCATAAACCCACCAATCCGGTTATCCAGCGCCCGGCCCACAAAATACTTCTGGTTCATTACCATAAACTCATCGTCGAAGGTAATAACCGAACCCACGTGAATGCCCAGTTCTTCTACCTCTTCGCGGGAAGTGGCACCGCAATCCAGGAAAATTGTTTCGATTACCGGTGCTTTATCCTGATCTACTTTACGCACGTGAATAGCGGGCCAGCCGAAAACTGCTTTTACTATTCCTTTGGCCGTATGAATGTTTACCCGTTTAGAAGGCGCGATTAATGCATCGGAGCCGCCATTGCGTCTTACATAAATATAACCCTGGTCGGTGATATAGTTTACAAACCAGCTTATTTCATCGGCATGGGCTTCAATTACTACTTTATATGCCGCTTCAGGATTTATAACCCCTACTACGGTACCGTAAGTATCTACAAAATATTCATCGATATAGGGCCGGATATAAGATAACCACATTTTCTGGCCTTCGGCTTCGAAACCGGTAGGAGACGCCGTATTTAAATATTTTTCTAAAAAGTCAAAACTCTCTTTTCGCATGTTTGTTTGTCAAGTCCAACAATAAAGTCCCCAAGCTCAATTTTTTGTGGGTAGGTATTTAAACGGTATTTTAATTATTTTGATTTTGTCAATAAATGCAATCTTCTTAGAGGGGGATATTTCCGTGTTTTTTACGGGGAAGCGTAGCTACTTTATTCTCCAGCATTTTAAAAGCTTTTATCAGCTTTTTACGGGTTTCGGAGGGCATAATTACTTCATCTATAAAGCCCCGGTGGGCGGCCCGGTAAGGCGTGGCAAATTTTTCCTGGTACTCGGCTATTTTTTCGGCCAGTTTGGCTTCCGGATCTTCGGCTGCGGCAATCTCCCGCTTAAATATAATTTCAGCCGCGCCTTTGGCGCCCATTACCGCAATTTCGGCGCTAGGCCAGGCAAAGTTCAGATCGGCGCCAATGTGTTTGGAGTTCATAACATCGTAAGCCCCGCCGTAAGCTTTGCGGGTAATAACTGTAATCCGCGGCACAGTGGCTTCGCAGAAAGCGTATAACAATTTGGCCCCATTGGTAATAATGGCCCGCCATTCCTGATCGGTGCCGGGTAAAAAACCGGGGACGTCTTCCAGCACCAGGAGCGGGATATTAAAAGAATCGCAGAAACGGACAAAGCGGGCGGCTTTGGTGCTGGCATTAATATCCAGAACGCCGGCTAACACGGCAGGCTGGTTGCCCACAATACCAATGCTACGGCCAGCTAAACGAGCAAATCCGACCACAATATTTTCGCCAAAATTTTTATGAACCTCGAAAAAAGAGCTTTCATCAATAATCCCCGCAATCACTTCTCTTATATCGTAAGGTTGGTTGGGGTTTTCCGGAATAATGGTGTTTAATACTTCCCGGCTTTCATCCTGATCCGCTTCGTAAGGCAAAAGAGGCGTAAAATCTTCGCAGTTCTGCGGAATATAACTTAGTAGCTGTTTAATGTACTGGATGCATTCTACTTCGTTGGCGCAGGAAAAATGGGTAACGCCGCTTTTGGTGCTGTGGGTGCTGGCGCCGCCTAATTCTTCGGAAGTTACATTTTCGTGCGTAACGGTTTTTACTACGTTCGGGCCGGTAACGAACATATAGGAAGTGTTCTCAACCATCAGAATAAAGTCTGTGATAGCCGGAGAATAAACCGCACCACCGGCGCAAGGGCCCATAACCGCCGATATTTGCGGCACCACACCGGAAGCCAAGGTATTTTTATAAAAAATATCGGCATAGCCGCCCAGCGAAACCACGCCTTCCTGAATGCGGGCGCCGCCCGAATCGTTTAAACCTATTACCGGAGCGCCGTTTTTCAGGGCCAAATCCATTATTTTAATGATTTTCTCGGCGTGGGTTTCGGAAAGGGACCCGCCGAAAACCGTAAAATCCTGGGAGAACACGTATACCAAGCGGCCGTTTACAGTGCCATAACCGGTTACTACGCCATCACCTAAGTAATATTCTTTGTCCAGACCAAAGTCTTTGGAACGGTGCATGACAAATTTTCCGATTTCTTCAAAAGAATCTGGGTCCAGCAATAAATCTATGCGTTCGCGGGCCGTTAATTTACCTTTTTGGTGTTGGGCATCGATGCGTTTTTGGCCACCGCCCAGTAAAGCTTCGGCATTTTTTTGCGCCAGTACTTCTTCTTTGCTTAGTCCTTTGTAATCTGACATCTAATATTTTGTGGTGAGTAATTTATGTTAAGCCAAAGTTAAATAAATCTGCTATTTAATGTATATACACATTAATTTTAAATGCAAACGGCAAAAAAAAAGGCTGATTGAAAATCAGCCTTTTTCTATTATCAAAAAAATTACTCGTTTGCTTTTGGAGATTGTGGATCTACGGGTGCTGATTCAGAAGATTCTTCTGAAACTTGAGGAGAATCGCTTTTCTCAGCCCGGAAAGTTAAGGTTTCTTTTCCTTCTTCGTAATCGGCAATCAATTTATCACCGGCATGCAGCTCGGCTTTCAGGATTTCCTCCGCAATCGGATCTTCCAGGTATTTCTGGATGGCCCGGTTTAGCGGACGAGCACCGTACTTCGGATCGTAGCCTTTATCAGCTACAAAATCTTTCGCTTTCTCCGTCAACTCGATGGTGTAACCCAAAGTCTGGATGCGAGTGTACAGTTTGCTTAATGAGATATCGATAATTTTATGGATATCTTCGCGGTTCAGCGAATTAAACACAATTACATCGTCCAAACGGTTCATAAACTCCGGTGAGAAGGTTTTTTTCAAGGCGTTGGCAATGGTGCCTTTCATAATCTCATCCAGGTTATCTTCTTTGGCTTTGGTAGAGAAACCTATACCGGCCCCAAAATCCTGTAAATCGCGTGCCCCAATGTTGGAAGTCATGATGATGATGGTGTTCCGGAAATCAACTTTACGGCCTAAACCATCGGTTAATACCCCGTCATCCAATACTTGCAGCAACAGGTTATAAATATCCGGGTGCGCTTTTTCAATCTCATCCAGCAGGATTACTGAATAAGGTTTACGACGGATTTTTTCGGTCAGCTGACCACCTTCTTCGTAACCCACGTAGCCCGGAGGCGCTCCTACTAAACGCGATACGCTAAATTTCTCCATGTACTCACTCATGTCAATCCGCACCAAAGAATCTTCTTTATCGAACAGATAAGTAGCCAGTACTTTGGCTAATTCGGTTTTACCAACCCCGGTTGGGCCTAAGAATACAAAAGAACCAATTGGTTTTTTAGGATCTTTCAGACCTACTCTGGTGCGTTGAATAGCTTTTACCAGTTGCTGAATAGCTTTGTCCTGGCCAATTACTTTGCCTTTAAGCTCATCGCCCATAGAAAGTAATTTCTGGCCTTCGTTTTGGGCAATACGTTTTACCGGAATACCTGTCATCATGGCAATAACTTCGGCCACGTTTTCTTCTTTTACGGTATAACGTTTTTTCTTGGTTTCGTCTTCCCAGTTCTTTTTAGCAGTATCCAGTTGGTCGAGTAATTTCTTTTCTTTATCGCGCAGTTGGGCCGCTTCTTCGTATTTCTGGGATTTTACCACCCGGTTTTTCTCGTTTTTGATATTCTCAATCTGTTCTTCCAGTTTCAGAATATCTTCTGGTACTATAATATTATTAATGTGTACGCGGGCACCAGCTTCATCCAGAATATCAATAGCTTTATCGGGTAAGAAACGATCGCTCATGTAGCGGTCCGATAACTTCACGCAAGCCTCGATGGCTTTATCGGTGTAGTTAACGTGGTGGTGATCCTGGTATTTATCTTTGATGTTATTCAGAATCTCAATGGTTTCTTCCGGGGTAGTTGGATCTACCATTACAATCTGGAAACGACGGGCCAAAGCACCATCTTTTTCAATGTACTGGCGGTATTCATCTAAAGTAGTAGCGCCGATGCATTGGATTTCGCCGCGGGCTAAAGCCGGTTTAAACATGTTAGAGGCATCTAAAGAGCCGGAAGCACCGCCGGCACCCACAATGGTGTGCAACTCATCGATGAACAAAATTACATCCGGAGATTTTTCCAGTTCGTTCATTACAGCTTTCATCCGCTCTTCAAACTGGCCACGGTATTTAGTACCGGCAACCAAAGAAGCCAAATCTAAAGTTACCACGCGTTTGTTAAACAACACCCGCGATACTTTTTTCTGGATAATACGCAAAGCTAAACCTTCGGCAATGGCGGTTTTACCTACGCCGGGTTCCCCAATAAGGATTGGGTTATTTTTCTTGCGGCGGCTTAATACTTGGGCTACGCGCTCAATTTCTTTTTCACGGCCAACAATCGGATCTAATTTATCTTCTTCGGCTAATTTAGTTAAGTCACGGCCAAAGTTATCCAGTACCGGTGTACGCGATTTTTCGCCGGGTTTTTTAGCAGTGCCACTGCCTTTAGACGAGCCGGAGCCGCCAAACAATTTATCGTTATCGCTGTCATCATCGGTATCGGATGACGCGATCGGATTATTTTGCTGATAATCCAAGGAGTCTCTAATGGCTTCGTAGTTCACGTTGAATTTGGCTAAAGTTTGTGATGAAATATTATCTTCATCCCGCAGGATGGAGAGCAATAAGTGTTCGGTACCTATAATGTCGCTCTTAAATATCTTAGCTTCCAGGTACGTAATCTTTAAAACTTTTTCGGTTTGTTTAGTTAAAGGAATGCTGCCGGTAATGCTGCTGCTCTGCGAAGCAGTGTTACGGGTAGCTTGTTCCAGTGAATATTTTAATTCGTCTATCGAGACGCCTAATTTTTTCAGTAGGGTAATGGCCGTGCCTTCGCCTTCTCGAATCATGCCCAAAAGTAGATGTTCGGTGCCTATGTAGTCATGACCCAGTCGAATAGCTTCTTCACGGCTAAGAGAGATTACCTCTTTCACTCTGTTTGAGAATTTAGCTTCCATTTATATCGGTTATTATAAAAAAATAAGATAATTGAAGGTTGTTAATACAACCAGGCTACCTTTATAAAACAACTTGTTTGCGGCAAATGTTCAGTTGGCAGCAGAGGGAACCGCTAAATAAAATAGGGTTTCCGGGCCTTGTGAAAACAATACATCAATTATACTCAAATCTGGTACAAATTGTTTGCCAAATACCTGATTATAGGGGATTATTTCCAAAATGTCAGGTTTTATTTTCGGATGTATTTTATTTCGGCAATCGGTTAGGTTGCCGTCGTATACCGGTATATACGTTTCGGTGTAAGATATCGGTTTTTTTATATTCAGGCATTTAAAATAAAACTGCAGCAAGGCTATATTTAATTCAAAAAGATGCAAAAATTTTTCCTCATATATATCTAACAGGTAATCGCTGTAATAAGAGAAAAACGGGGCACTGCCATAAGCCGACCGGATGCTGCGCCAATGAACATTTAACCAATTCTGGCTATAATCTATTTCTATTTCGGTTATATTTGTTTTCCGGTTGCCTTTTTTTACCGGAATTGCCAGGTCTTTTGGTCCGTGCGCGGTTAAAATACGGCAACGGTTCCGGTAACTTTGTTTAATGTAATGTTCGTGCTGTTCTATTATTATTTTATCGGCCTGAACAACCTGCTGAAAATAGGTTATACTGGGATTATATTGTATTTCGGTTAATAAAATCATACGGACGTACTTGCCTGTTGTCTGTTGCTATATTAGCCGGTTTTCTTTTAAAACGATAGTAATATAATAAAAAAATTGGGCTTTAACAAGCTTTCTGTATGCAGAAACAAAACTGGCGGAAAAGTTATTACCCTTTGTGGTGGTTAATGCAAGGTATAGCGGCCTTGCCTTTCCCGATTTTGTATTTTCTGGCTTCCGGTATTTACGGTTTGCTGTATTATATAACCGGCTACCGCAAAAAAGTAGTTTTCCAGAACCTGCGCCATTCCTTCCCGGAGAAATCAGAAACAGAAATAAAGGTAACAGCGAAGCAGTTTTACCATAATCTGGCGGATATTATAGTAGAAATTTTAAAGCTGGGCAGCATTACCAAAGACTCTTTAAAAAAACGTGTTTCTTTCGAGAACCCCGAAGTAGTGCAGTCTTACCTGGATAAAGGAATTACCGTACTGATATTAGGTTCGCATGCCGGTAATTGGGAGTGGTGCCTGGCAGCAGGGGCAGTTTATTTTAAAGAACCTTCGGATGGGGTTTATAAACCGTTGCATAATAGTTTTTTTGAAATGTACATGCGGCACCTGCGGAGCCACTTAGGCGCTACCCTGGTTAAAATGAAAGAAGTATTGCGCCATTTGCTAAAACACCGCTCCGAACCACGACTGATGGCTATGCTTTCCGATCAAAGCCCACCCGGTGGGGAAATACAATATTGGACCACTTTTTTAAATCAGGATACGCCTTTTTATGTTGGGGCCGATAAATTAGCTGATGCTTTTAAATACCCGGTGGTATTTATGGGTGTAACCCGGACGGGTAAGGGCTATTACCGGTTTACGTTTGAGTTGTTGCAAGAGCCAGGAATAACAAACAAGCCCGCAGAATTTGCAGTTACCGAAGCTTATGCTCGCACCCTGGAAAAATGGATACAGCGCAATCCGGCCGATTATTTGTGGTCGCACCGGCGCTGGAAACATAAGCGCCAATAGGTGGAAGAATATTTAAAGAACGGGTTAAACTTTACTGCATGACGAAATGGGTTTTGCGCCTTACCTGTAGCGGCGTGGCATTGCCACGCCGCTACAAAGAACGATCCTAAATTTAACCTACATTTTTAATATCTAAATAATTGATTTATTAGCTAAGAACTAACCCCTTATTACTAACAACTACTTATATTTTGACAAAAAGTGAGGTCTTATTTAAAAGCACACCAAGCGAGTAATATTGGTATAAAGTAAAGAATAAGGCCGTAACTTTACCAGACTGTAAAGATATAAGCTTGGTGAAATTACGGCCTTAACAGAATCGTATTAGCGCAAAGGTTTGGGTACTACGGGTAAACTTTCGTGGCCTTCGGCATCTACGGCTTGTACCGCAAAGAAATAATTATCTTTGGAATAAGGTAATAAAGCTTGCGAATCTGTTACATAAATCTTTTTTTGCCACATCGGGGCCGACGTTTCGCGCATTAAAATATAATAACCCACCGGCTTTTCGCCTTTTTTCGGGGCTTCCCACTTTAGTTCGGTTTTGTTAGTTAAGTTGCTGGTAACTACACCCACATTTTCCGGCATGTAAGGCGCCCAGGCCAGGTTAGCTAGTGTGGCCGCATTCAGGGCCGTATTTTTGCGCAGGTATTCGTAATCTACGTGTTCCGGGAAATCGCCGTATTGTACGCCGTTTTCGGTACGCACATTCTGGTGCTGGTATTTGTAATTCTCGTTCATTTCGCACACGCGCACCGCCGTAAAACCAGCCTGGCTAAAAGGTGTGTGATCGCCGCCGCGTAAAAAGCGGTCGGTGCGATAATTCAAAATTACTTCCAGTTGCGGTACGTAGCGTTCGCCGGTTTCTTTCATGTAGCGGGCCAGTTGCCGGCTCTTGCTGTCGTTTTCGCCGCCAATGCTGCGGCGCAGCCGGGCCATTTCTTCGGTTTCCAGGGCGGGTACGCCTTCACTAAAAATCCGGACCTGGGTATTATCGTTCAGGTTGGTTTCGTCGGAAAAAGAATTACCGATCATGTCATTATTCAGCATGGCTACTAAATTCCAGTTTTCTTCTTTGGCCCGTTTGGCTAAGTGTTGAGCCCCGTACAAACCTTGTTCTTCGCCTTGTACCGCCACAAAAATTATCGTGCACGGAAAAGATCGGGTGGCCATTACCCGGGCCAGTTCCATTACGGCGGAGGTGCCGGATCCATCATCGTTGGCGCCCGGGGCTTTGCCTTTCACATCCATTACATCGGTGTTGCGGGTATCAATGTGGCCCGAAACTACAAATACCCGGTCATCGTTCGGGTCGGTTCCTTTTAAGGTAGCCATTACGTTAGCCATTTCTACATCAGCCTTAATGCGGCGGCCATCTGCTTTTACCAGATAACGGTCCTGCGTTACGGACATGCGCCCGCCCGATGCCGCCGCGTATTGCTCCATTTCGGCCTGCGCCCAGTTACGCGCCGCACCAATGCCTCTTTTTTTATCGGTAGTAGAGCTAAGCGAATGGCGGGTTTCAAAAGAGACTAACTTCCGGATATTGTTTTCCAGATTTTGGGCGGATATATCTTCGGTAATTTTTTTTACCGCGTCATCAGTTCGCACGATCTCTTGGGCCGAAGCAACCAGGGGCGAGAGCAAGGAAAAAGCTAAGCAATATTTTAAAAAAGATAAATGGGTCATGTAAATAGAGCAAAACGTGATAAAAAATAATAAATAAAGGTAAAGTTAGGTATAAAATAGACGGTAGTGGATTAAAAAGTATGATGTTTAGTTTTTGTTTTGTTTCGATAGCTGAACATGATATTTAAGCTGGCCATATGGTTTTCTTTTTTCTTTGAGAAACAGGTGGTTTTTCTTACCAAGCGCCTG
>Ga0210040_10004042_pt1 | contig 19393 bp, 21 predicted proteins | sample CryGeyCG12114_NA_FD_185462 | JGI IMG/M metagenome (GOLD analysis project Ga0210040, IMG submission 185462) | Groundwater microbial communities from aquifer - Crystal Geyser CG19_WC_8/21/14_NA (SPAdes) (version 2) | ecosystem: Environmental > Aquatic > Deep subsurface > Groundwater | place: USA...
GCCCCACGCCCTGGCCCGCCGCTGCGGCGTCCGGGGGGCTCCGCTGACCCGGACGGGGCGGGTGGCACCCCCGGGCTCAGGTCCTGCGGACCGGCGCCGATGCACCCGGTACGAGCGGCACCCACCCCACCGCCGCGGCTCCCGCCGCGCACCACCACCACGGACCGAGGAGGTCGACATGGCCGGAGGGCTCTCGATCGGAGGGCTGTCGAGCGGCCTCGACACCACGACGATCATCACCCAGCTCATGGCGGTGGAGTCGGCGTCGCAGACCAAGCTGCAGACCCAGCTGACCGCCGCCCAGAAGCAGGTGACGGCGTTCCAGTCCATCAACACGCGGCTGGCCAGCATCGCGACCATGGCGGCGAAGGTGCTGCCCACCACGACGGCCGGCACCACGACCTCCGGCGCGGCGTGGACGACGACGACCGCACGGTCCTCCTCCACCGACGTCACCGTGTCCGGGGTGTCCTCGACGGACCCCCGCGCCGGCTCCGTGAGCTTCGAGGTCACCCAGCTCGCCGCCGCCCACTCCGTCGTCTCGGGCACGGAGGTGGCTGCGGACGCGACCGTCGTCAGCGGTCCGCCCTACGAGGTGTCGGTCGAGTTCCCCAACAAGGGCACCGACGCGGTGCGTCTGCTCGTCGGCGGCAGCGGCACGGTCAGCGACGTCGCCGCGGCCATCAACGGCGACAGCACGCTCGGGATGCGTGCCACCGTCCTCCAGGTCTCGCCGGGGCAGTACCGGCTGCAGGTCTCCAGCACGACCACCGGGGCGGCGGGCCAGTTCGAGCTCTCCGGGCTCGAGGGAGCCCTCGGCGAGGAGGTCCTCCTCCAGAGGGGGCAGGACGCGCGGATCGACCTCGGCGGGGGCTTCGTCCTCTCCTCGGCCAACGGCACCTTCACCGAGGTGCTGCCCGGGGCCTCGATCACGCCGACGAAGGCGACGGGCGAGCTCGTCACGGTGTCCGTGGCCCGCGACAGCTCGTCGGCGGCCACGGCCACCAAGAACCTCGTCGACTCGGTCAACGTCGCCCTGCAGGAGCTGCGCAGCCAGAGCTCCGCGACGCCCGGCACGACGGCGGGCAGCGAGGGCACGGCCAGCCCGCTCGCCGGCGACGCGGTGGTCCGCTCGACGATCCAGAACCTCCTCTCCGCCGTCACCGCGAGCGGGGTGTCACCGTCCGAGGCCGGCATCCAGCTGAGCCGCGACGGCGCGCTCACGTTCGACCAGGCGACGTTCGACGCCCTGGCCGCCGCCGACCCCGCGAAGGCCGAGGCGATCGTCACCGGTCTTGCGGAGCGCCTCTCGGCGGTGGCCACGTCCGCCAGCGACCCGACCACCGGCTCGGTGACCACCGCCATCACCGGGCGCACCAGCACCGCCAGCGACCTCACCCAGCAGATCGAGCGCTGGGACACCCGGCTCGAGCTGCGCCGGACGACCCTGGAGCGCCAGTTCGCGGCGCTGGAGACGGCGCTGTCCAGCTTGACCTCCCAGGGGAGCTACCTCGCCAGCCAGATCGCCGGCCTCCCGAGCTGGAGCACCAGCTGACCGGTGCCGCAGGGCACCGGTCCACGACCGCACGCACCGCACCACCGCGAGCCCCCTCCCCGGGGGCCGCGGCCGACGAGAGGGACCCCCGTGCAGAACCCCGCCGCCGCGCGCGCCCGCTTCCTCGCCGACGCCGTCGCCACGGCGTCGCCGGCCAAGCTGCTGACGATGCTCTACGACCGGCTCGTCCTGGATCTCTCCCGCGCCGAGCGCGCGCAGGCCGCCGGTGATCGCGCCCTCGCGAACGCGCAGCTCCAGCACGCGCAGGACGTCGTCACCGAGCTGCACAGCTCGCTGGACACCACCGGCGCCTCGGGCTGGTCCGGCGCTGCCGGCCTCGCGGGCCTCTACGCCTTCCTCGCCTCCGAGCTGGTCGAGGCGAACATCACCGGCGACCCCGCGCGCACCGCGGCGTGCCGAGGGCTCGTCGAGCCGCTGCGCGACGCCTGGCACCAGGCGGCCCAGCTCGCCGCCCAGCAGAGCGCCCCCGTGCTCGGCCGGTCCGCTGCCGCGGTCCTCCCGGCGCAGCGCGCCGCCACGCCGAGCCTGCTCTCCGTCAGCGCCTGAGGCCGGCGATGGCAGCGGTGGACGCCGGCCCCCGGCGCGGCTGGTTCGCGCCCGCTGTGCGCGGGCGCCGCGACGAGCAGCGCGCCGCCGTCCCCGCACCGCGGGACGGGGGCGCCTCCGAGCGCCCGGGCGCCCGGCAGGACGACGACCCGGCGGGTGGCGACCGCGGCGTCCCGCGGGCGGTGGAGCCGGGGTCGCACGACGACACCGGTGAGGCCTTCCACCAGCGCTGGGAGGCGGCCCTGGCCGACCTGGAGCTGGAGGTCCGGGCGGCGGAGGATCTCCTCGTGCACCTGCACCGCGAGGCGGAGATGCCCGCCGCGGAGCCGCGACGCCCGTGGGCCCCGCCGGTCGGGCTGGGCCCGCTGCCGGCGCCGCTGGCCGACCGCGCCCAGGCGCTCGTCGAGCGCCAGACGCGCACGGCCGAGGCGCTGGGCCGCGCCATCGTGCTCAACCGCCGCCAGGCGCGGGCCGTCGACGCCCTCACCGACGCCCGCGAGAGCCGGCGCGGGGGAGCCCAGGCGCTCTACCTCGACGTCGCCCTGTAGCGAGTCCCACGCACCCCTACGCACCCCAGCACCTCCAGCCCAGCACCCCCCGCGAAGGGCCCGCCGGCGTCGGACCCCGACGCCCGGCGGGCCCTTCGCTGCGTCCGCCGCGGAAGCCCCTGCGCCACACCTCGTGGCACGCAGCGTCCTGAGGCGGACGCGCCGGTCGGTGCGCGGGCGTCACCCCCTCGGCGCAGCCGGTGATCACCCGACCGGCCCCGCGCTCAAGGGGACCACCCGCGCGGTCGAAGCCTCCTGTGAGCCACCGGACGGCTCACCCCACGGCCACGGATCGGCCACCAGCACCTCGCCCCCGCGCACCACCCGGGGGCACGAGCAGAGGCAGGACACGCCGGTGTTCTCAGACGTGACGAGCGTGGCGCTCAAGGTCGCCCTGGGCGGGCTCTCCGCCCGGCAGCGCGCGACCGCGGACAACGTGGCCAACATCGACACCCCCGGGTTCCTCGCCGGGCGGGTCCAGTTCGAGGACTCGCTCCGCGACGCCGTGCGCTCCGGGGACGTGCGCCGCATCGGCGCCACCGGCGCCACGCAGGCCCGCTCGCTGGAGCCGACGCGCGAGGACGGCAACAACGTCAACCTCGACACCGAGTCGATCTCCAACACCGACACGGTCCTGCGTTACCAGCTGCTCACCCAGGCCGTGACCGACCGGATGTCCCTGCTGCGCACCTCGATGAGGACCTCGTGACCATCTTCCAGGCCATCGGGATCGCGGGCACCGGCGCCACCGTGCACCGCAAGTGGCTCGACGCCGTCAGCGACAACATCGCCAACATCAACACGGCCCGGCCGACGACGGAGGCCGCCTACCAGGAGAAGCGCGTCGAGGTGGAGGCGGTCGACTACGGCGCCGGCACCGGGGGCGTGCAGGTCGCCGGGGTGACCGCCGCCTCCTCCGCCGAGGGCCGCCTCGTCTACGAGCCGGACCACCCGTACGCCGACGGGGAGGGGTACGTGCGCTACCCCGACGTCGACCTCAGCAGCCAGATGTCGCAGATGATCATGGCCCAGCGCGGCTACCAGGCGAGCCTCGCCGTCGTGGACCGCGCCCGGGAGACCTACATGGCGGCCCTGCGGATCGGGGGCGGGGCGTGAGCGTCATGGGGATCGAGGCGATCGGGGGCGCCGCCGGCGTCCGCGGCGTCGCGCCGAGCCTGCCCTCGCTGCCGACCGGGTCGGTCGCACCGGCCGGCCTCGTCGAGCAGCCGGCGAGCAGCGCCGACGTCACGAGCGCCTTCGGGGCGGCGATGGCCCGCGGCCTGGACTCGGTCCAGGCGATGGAGGCCACGGCCGACACCAAGGCGGTCCAGGCCGCCACCGGTGACCTGACCGACGTCCACGACTACGTCATCGCGGCCAACCAGGCGAAGCTCGCCACCGAGCTCACGGTCGCCGTCCGCAACAAGGCCGTCGAGGCCTTCTCCGAGATCATGAGGATGCAGGCCTGATGGGTGCCGCTGCCGGGGCCCTGGAGTCCCTCAAGAAGCTGGGCGCGAGCTTCGGCTCGTCCACCGCCGCGCAGAAGGTCATCGCCGTCATCGGCGTGCTCGGCCTGCTGCTGGGCGGCGCGGCGTTCTGGCGCTGGGCCAGCGAGCCCTCGATGACGCCGCTGTTCTCCAACCTCGCGATGGCCGACGCCAGCGCGATCACCGAGCAGCTCGACGGCGCCGGCACCCCGTACGAGCTGGTCGACGGCGGCGCGACGATCCTCGTCCCGCAGGACGAGGTCTACGGCCTCCGGCTGGACATGTCGGCGGCCGGCCTGCCCGGTGACGCGGGCACCGGCTACGCGCTGCTCGACGAGCAGGGCGTCACGGCCTCGCAGTTCCAGCAGCGCACCACGTGGCAGCGGGCGCTGGAGGGGGAGCTCTCCACGACCATCAGCGCCATCTCGAGCGTGGAGAGCGCCCGGGTGCAGCTGGCGATCCCCGAGGACGACGTCTTCGCCGACACCGCCGGCACGCCGACGGCGTCGGTGCTCGTGACGACCCGCCCGGGCCAGGTGCTGGCGGGCGACCAGGTCCAAGCGGTCCTCAACCTCGTCTCCTCCAGCGTGGAGGGCATGAAGCCCGAGGACGTCACGGTCGTCGACGCCGCGGGCACCCTGCTGTCGGCCGCGGGCGCGGGCGGCGGCGCCGCCGGAGGCATGCGCGACCAGCAGACCACCGACTACGAGAGCCGGATCACGGGGGACCTGCAGCAGGTGCTCGACCAGGTCGTCGGGCCGGGCAACGCCGTCGCGACCGTGACCGCCGACCTCGACTTCGACGACGTCAGCAGCACGCAGGAGACCTTCACCAACCCCGAGGGCGGGCCGCTCGCGCTCGCCGAGAGCGGCAGCGAGGAGGAGTACACCGGCGCCGGCGGCGCGCTCGTCGGCGGCCAGCTCGGGGGCACCGGCATCCTCGGGCCCGACAACATCGCGGTGCCCACCGGGACCGAGGCCACCGACGGCACGGGCGGCGGCTACACGAGCAGCAGCACCGACCGCACCAACGGCGTCAACAAGCTGACGACGCAGACGCAGTCGGCGCCCGGCGGGGTCCGGCGCCAGTCGGTCTCGGTCGTCGTCGACACCACGGCGTCCCGGGCCGTCGACATGCAGGCCCTCCAGGCGGCCGTCGGCGCGGCCGCGGGCATCGACCCGGCGCGCGGCGACGTCCTGAGCGTCTCCCAGATGCCGTTCGACACCGCCGGCGCGGAGGCCGCCGCCGAGGCCGCCGCCGCCGCCGAGGCCGCCGAGGCCGCCGAGGCGCGCACCGCGCTCATCCAGACGGCCGCCGTGCTCCTCGTGGTGCTCCTGCTGCTGGTCGTGGCCGCCATCGCCGCGCTGCGCCGGCGCAAGAGGCAGCAGCAGGAGGAGGAGCCGCTGGACCTCGGGCCGCTGGAGCCCCTGCCGGCACCGGTCCCCCCGCCGACCGAGGCCCTGGCCGCCGTCCCCGCGCCGCGGGCCGCGCTCGAGCAGGCGCCCAAGGAGCCCGCGGCGCTCGCCCGCGAGCAGGTCGTCGACCTCGCCGAGAAGTCGCCCGACGACGTGGCCGAGCTCCTCCGCGGCTGGCTGACGGCGGACAAGCGATGAGCGCGGTCGCGGTCCGCGGGGCGCCCGGCACCCTCACGAGCAGCCAGAAGGCGGCCGTCGTGCTCGTCCAGCTCGGCCGCGAGCACGCCGCCCGCGTCCTGGCGCGGATGGGCCCGGTCGAGGTCGAGGAGCTCGCCGCCGAGATCGCCCAGCTCGGAGCCCTCGACCCCCAGGTCGCCGACGACGTCATCACCGAGTTCCGCGAGCTCGCCGAGACCGGGGGCCTGCAGGTCACGCGGGGCGGCGTCGCCGTCGCGCGGTCCTTCCTCGAGGCCACCCTCGGCAGCACCAGGGCGGACGACGTCATGGAGCGGGTCGCCATCGCGACCCCCGGCAAGGTCTTCGAGTTCCTGCTCGAGATGGACCCGCGGCAGATCCTCAGCTTCCTCACCGGCGAGCACCCGCAGACCACGGCCCTGGTGCTGGCGCACCTGCAGCCGGCGCAGGCGGCGACGATCCTCGCGGGGCTGCCGGCCGAGGTGCAGACGGAGGTCGCGCACCGCATCGCCGTCATGGACCGCCCCGACCCGGACCTCGTCCAGCTGGTCGCCGAGGACCTCTCGCGCCGCAGCTCGACGATCATCCCCGCCGCGGCGTCCACCGCCCCCGTGGGCGGCCTGCAGCCGCTCGTGGACGTGCTCGCCCGGGCGGACCCGGCCACGGAGAAGGTCGTGCTCGAGGGCCTGGACGCCGTCGACGCCGACCTGGCCGAGCAGGTGCGCCAGCGCATGTTCGTCTTCGACGACATCACCGGCCTGGAGGACAAGGCGGTCCAGCTGCTGGCCCGCCAGGTCGAGACCTCCGTCCTCGCCCTCGCCCTCAAGGGCACGGCGGACGCCACGCGCGACAAGGTCCTGTCCAACGTCTCCGAGCGGGCTCGCGAGAACCTCGTCGAGGAGATCGACCTGCTCGGCGCCGTCCGCCTGTCCGACGTCGAGGAGGCCCGCGGCTCCGTGGTCGCGGTCATCCGCGGCCTCGAGGCTTCAGGGGAGATCGTCCTGCGCCGAGAAGGTGCTGATGAGTACGTCTCCTGAAGCCCTGGTCCACGGCCGGGGGGCCCGCCCGGCCCCCTGGCTGGCCACCGGCCCGGCGGCGCCCGAGGGCGGCCGAGCCGCCGGGTACGCGGCCGGCTACGCCGCCGGCTGGGCGCAGGGCGCCGCCGCGGCGGCCGAGCGCGCGCAGGTGGCGCTGGACGCCGAGACGGTGCGCCGGCGCGAGGAGGAGGCCCGCACCCGGGCGAGCGTCCAGCTGGCCCTCGGCGCGGTGCTCCGCGCGGCCGCGGACCTGGAGGGCCGGGACGCCCCGGTCCTCGCCGACCTCACCGACGCGCTGGCGCGCACCGGGCTCGAGCTCGCGACGGCGGTCGTCGGCGCCGAGGTGCGCACCGGTGCCGGCGCCCGCGCCGCCCTGCTCCGCGCCCTCGCGCCCTGCCCGCCGTCGGGCCGGGTCACGGTGCACCTGCACCCCGCCGACCTCGTCGAGCTGCAGCGCGCGGGGGAGGTCCCCGAGGGGGCTCACCTCGTCGCCGACCCCTCGCTCGGGCGCGGCGACGCCGTCGCCCAGCACCCCGGCGGCAGCGTCGACGCCCGGCTCGACCGCGCGCTCCAGCGCGCCGCGGACGTCCTGCTCGGCGGTGGCGCGTGAGCGTCCCCGCCCAGGGCGCCCTCGGCGGTCCGGGGGGCGGCGGGCTGGGGCTCCTCGACGTCGAGCGCCCCACCGCGCTCGTCGGCCACCGCTGGACGGCGCCGGCGCACCCCCCGGCGCAGCGCCGCCCGCTGGACCCGCCGCTGGACCCCACGGCCGTCCCGCTGCCCCCCACGGCCACCGACGCCGCGGTGCCCGACATGCCCGCCGGGCTGGGCGCCCTGGCGGCCCGGCTGTCGGCGGCCCGCCTCGCCGGGGCCCCCCTGGCCCTCGGCGTCGTCCGCTCGGTCACGGGACTCGCGGTGGAGGTCGGCGGCCTGGCCGCCGGCGTCGGCGAGGTCCTGGAGATCGGCGAGGAGGGTGCGCCCGGCGTGCGGGCGGAGGTCGTGGGCGTGCGCGCCGGCGTCCTCGCCTGCATGCCGCTGGGGACCTCCGACGGGCTCGCGGCGGGCGTCCCGGTCCGCCGCGCGGCCCCGCGCCTGTCGGTGCGCGTCGGCGACGGTCTCCTCGGCCGGGTCCTGTCCGGCCTCGGCGAGCCGCTGGACGGCCGACCCCTGCCCCCGGGCCTGGCGGAGGTGCCGCTCGACGCGCCGCCGCCGCCGGCCCTGGACCGCCAGCGCGTGTGCGAGCCGCTGCCGCTCGGCGTCCGCGTCCTCGACACGCTGGTGCCCGCGGGCCGCGGCCAGCGCTTCGGCCTGTTCGCCGGCTCGGGCGTCGGCAAGTCGAGCCTGATGTCCATGGTGGCCCGCGGGTCCCGCGCCGACGTCGTCGTGCTGGCCCTCGTCGGCGAGCGCGGCCGCGAGGTCCGCGAGTTCCTCGAGGACGACCTCGGCCCCGAGGGCCTCGCCCGCAGCGTCGTCGTCGTCGCGACGTCGGACGAGCCGCCGCTGGTGCGCCTGCGCGCCGCCGCGACGGCGACCGCCATCGCCGAGCACTTCCGCGACCAGGGGCTCGACGTGGTGCTGATGATGGACTCGCTCACGCGCGTGGCCACCGCCCAGCGCGAGATCGGCCTGTCCGTGGGCGAGCCCCCCGCCACGCGCGGCTTCCCGCCCTCGGTGTTCGCGATGATGCCGCGGCTGCTCGAGCGCGCCGGCCCTGGCGTGGTCGGGTCCATCACCGGCATCTACACCGTCCTCGTCGACGGCGACGACCACGACGAGCCGGTGGCCGACGTCGCGCGCTCCATCCTCGACGGGCACGTCGTGCTCGACCGGAAGCTCGCGACCGCGGGCCACTTCCCGGCGATCGACGTGCTCGGCTCGGTCTCCCGCGTCGCCTCGCGCGTCACGACGCCGGAGCAGCGGGCCGACGCCACGGCCGTGCGGCGCGCCCTCGCGGCGCGGCGCGACGCCCAGGACCTCGTCGACGTCGGCGCCTACGTGCCGGGCGCCGACCCGCTCGTCGACGCCGCGCTGGCCGCCGCGCCGTCCACGCGCGCCTTCCTCACCCAGGACGTGGACCAGGTGGCCGACCTCGGGACGTCGTGGGCGGCGCTGTCCGGGCTGGCCCGGCTGCTCGACCCCGCCTCCGGCGGGGCCGCCGCGTGAGCGGCCGGCTGGCGGGCCTGCTGAGGGTGCGGCGCACCCAGGAGAAGCTGGCGGCGGGCACCAGCGCGCTCAGCGCCGCCGAGGCCCGCGCCGCGCGGCGGATGCACGACGAGGCGCGCGCCGTCCTCGGGGCGCACGAGCTCGGCGGCGGGGGAGCCGCCGGCTGGGCCGCGTCCGTCGCGGCCCGCTCCGCGCTGCGCGGCGGCCTGCTGGAGGCCCAGGGCGAGGCCGAGCTGGCCGTCGAGCGCGCCGGGGAGGCCGAGCGGGCGTGGGCCGCAGCGCGGGCGCGGACGCGGGCGCTCGAGCAGCTCGCGACCCGGCGCGCCGAGGAGGAGGCGCGCCAGGCGCTCAAGGCGGAGCAGCGGCGGATCGATGACCTCCCCAGGGGGCCGGTCGGCCCCTGGGCAGCAGACGAGACCACCGACGAGGAGCGCCCGTGAGCGGCATCGCCGCGGTCCAGTCCCGCATCGCGGGCATCCAGTCGATGATCGGCGACCTGGCGGCCCCCGTCGGGCGCGCCGCCGGCGCGGTCGGCGGGACGGCGACCGCGCAGGCCACCGGCGCCGGCACGAGCACCGGCACGAGCACCACGTCGACCTCGACCGGCGACTTCTCCCAGCTGCTGGCCGGGCTGGTCGAGGGCGGCGCCGCGGGGCGCACCGCAGCGACCGGCACCGCAGCGACCGGCACGGCAGCGACCGGCGCCGGGGCGAGTGCCGCGGCGGCGTCCGGCACCGCCGCGGCGGCCGCGGTTCCCGGCGCGGCCTCAGCGCGCGGCGGGTCCGGCGCGACGGGCGAGGACCTCGTGGCCGCGGCGCGGACCTACCTCGGCGTGCCCTACCGCTGGGGCGGCACCGACCCGGCGACCGGCCTGGACTGCTCGGGCCTGGTGCAGCGGGCGTTCGAGGACCTCGGCATCGACGTGCCCCGCGTCGCGGAGGACCAGGAGGACATCGGCCGCGCCGTCCCCGACCTGGCCTCCGCCCGACCGGGCGACCTCGTCGTGATGGACGGCGGCAGCCACATCGGCATCTACGTCGGCGACGGCAAGATGCTGCACGCGCCGCACAAGGGCGAGGTCGTGAAGATCTCGACCGTCTGGGAGACCCCGACGGCCATCCGCCGCGTGCTGGGGGAGGGCGGGTCGACGGCCGGGACGACCGGCGCGGCGGCGTCGACGCTCGCGACCGCCTCGCTCGCCCTCGACGCCAGCGCGGCGCGGCCGAGCGCCATCCGCAGCGACGTCTCGTCCGCCGTGGCCCGCTACGAGCCGCTCTTCTCCGCGGCCACCGAGCGCTACGGCCTGCCCGCGGGCCTGCTGGCGGCGGTCGCCCAGCAGGAGTCCGGCGGCGACGCCTCCGCGGTGTCCCCGGCGGGAGCGCGCGGGCTCATGCAGCTCATGCCGGCGACGGCGCGCGGCCTCGGCGCCGACCCGATGGACCCGGCCTCGGCCGTCGACGGCGCCGCGCGCCTGCTGCAGCAGCACCTGCGCCGCTACGACGGCTCCGTGCCGCTCGCGCTCGCCGCCTACAACGCCGGCCCCGGTGCCGTGGACCGCTACGACGGCGTGCCGCCCTACCGGGAGACGCAGCAGTACGTGGCCAAGATCAGCGCCGCGCTCGGGATCGCCGCGTGAGCGCCGGTCCGGCCGTGACGGGACGCGGTCCGTGCGTCCTGCCGGGGCCCTCCGGCGAGCTGCCCCGGCGCGGCGGCGGTGGCGCCTTCGCCGACGTCCTCGCCGGCGAGTCGCTCCTCCCGGGCGCCCCCGGCTCGGGCCCCGCCCGTGCGGGCAGCGCCCCGGACGACCGCCCGCGCGAGCGCGTCCTCGTGGACCCCGGTGCCCGGGACCGCGGTCCCCGCGACCTCGGCGGCCGGGAGGCCCTCCGGCGGCGGGAGGCCGGTGCGGGGGAGGACCGCCCCGGGACGCGCCCCGTCCTGGGTCGCGACCGCGCCTGGTCGCTGGAGCCCGTGCCGCGCGACGCCGTGGACGGCGCTCCCGCGACGACCTCCCCGGCGCGCGACGCCGTGGCCACCACCGCGGTGGCGAGCCCGACGGCGACCGGCGCCGAGGCGACCGTCCCGACGACCCCCGCTGCGGCGCAGACGGTCCTGTCCCAGCCGGTCCCGTCCGTCGCGCTCCCGCCGGCGACGCAGGGCCTGCCGTCGGCCGGTGCCGCGACGACGGCGGCCGCCGTCCCCCCGTCCTCCTCCGGTGGTCCCGGAGCGCCGGCGGACGCAGCTGCGCCCGCTGCAGCGCCCGGTGCTCCGACCGGCGCGACGGACCTCCCCCCGGCCGACGGCACCACCGCGGCCGACGTCGCGACGGCGGCGGCCCCGGTGGCGCCGGCAAGGCTCGGCGGGACCTTGACCGGCCAGGTCGTTCAGCCCGGCCAGGTCGTTCAGCCCGGCCAGGTCGTTCAGCCCGGCCAGCCCGGCCAGGCCACCCAGTCCGCCCGGACCGACCAGCCCGCTCAGGCGGTCCCGACCGCCCCCACCGCCCCCACGGGCGCGGACACCTCGGCGGTCACCGCGCTCCCCGGTGCGCCCTCCACGGGAGCGACCACGGCGGCCACCCCGACCGGTGCCGCCGGCGACCCGTCCGCCGCTCCGGGCGCCCCCGCCCCGCGGGCGCAGGCGTCGGGCGCACCCGCCCCCGGGGCGCCGGCGCCGGGAACGGCCACCGACCCGGCGGCCAACGACCCGGCGGCCACCGACCCGGCCTCCGAGGCCGTCACGGCTCCCGGGCAGACCGGCACCGCCGACGCCCCCGCGTCCGCCGACGGCCAGGGTTCGACGGCCGGCGAGGGCTCCTCGGGCGGCGAGGGCGCCACGACCGGCGAGGGCGCCACGACCGGCCAGGGCTCTGCGGGCGGCCAGGGTTCGACGGGCGGCCAGGGTTCGACGGGCGGCCAGGGTTCGACGGGCGGCCAGGGTTCGACGGGCGGCCAGGGCGGTCCGGGTGCGCCCGACGGGTCGACCGGCCCGGCTCCCGCGCCGACGACCGGCCCGGCCCCCGCCGCGGCGGGGTCCGTGACGTCTGCGGCGCCCGCGACCCCGGCACCGGCCGGTCCGCCCGCCCCCTCGTCTGCGGTGCCGTCCGGTACCGCCCAGCCCGCGGCCGCACCCGCCGTGGGGGCGGTGGACGCCCCGGTCGCCGCCGGGACGGCCGCCTGGGTCAGCGCGGCCGCCGCCGGCGCCGCCGGGAGCGGTCTCTCCGAGCAGCTCGTGCCCCGGGCGGCCGCGCTGCGCCGCCTCGGCGAGGGCGTCCACCGCGTGGTCGTCCGCCTGCAGCCCGAGGGGCTGGGCGCCGTGCGCGTCGTCGCCGAGGTCTCCGGCGGGGCCCTGTCCGTCCAGCTGCACGCCGCGAGCGAGGCCGGGCGCGAGGCGCTGCGCCAGGCGCTGCCCGAGCTGCGCCGCGACCTGGCGACCACCGCGGGCGGCAGCGTCGACGTGGGGGCCGACCCGGGCGGCACCGAGGGCGCCGGCTCCGGCGCGGGCTCCGCCTGGGGCGAGGGCTCCGGCGGGCGCGAGGGCCCCGGCGGGCGCGGGGGCCGCGGCGGTCCCGGCGGCCCCCCGCCCCCGCCCGTCCCGGTGACGGCACCCGAGGCGCCGCGGACCCGCGGCGCGGCGTCGCCCGGTCGCCTCGACCTCGTCGTCTGAGACCGCTCGTCCCGCAGCACGAACCACTCGCCCGCACTGCCGACCAGCTCTCCCGAGCAGCACCCCTGACCAGCACTCCAGGAGGACCACCGTGCCCACGAGCATCTCCGCCGTGTCGAGCGGCGTCACGACCGCCGCGACATCCGTCGCCACCACGGGCTCCAGCCAGGCGGCCAGCGCGCCGAAGAAGGAGCTGGACAAGGACGCGTTCCTGCAGCTCCTCGTCACGCAGATGCGCTACCAGGACCCCAGCAGCCCCATGGACACGACCGAGATGATGAACCAGACGACCCAGATGACCACGGTCGAGCAGCTCACGACCCTGGTCTCGTCGAGCCAGGCGGCGTTCGCCTCGCAGCAGCAGCTGTCGTCGTCCGCGCTCGTGGGCCAGGACGTGTCGTGGGTCGACGCGGCCTCCGGCGCCTCCGGCTCGGGGACCGTCTCCGCCGTCCGCTTCACCGCGGACGGGCCGATCCTGCGCGTCGGCGACCTCGACGTGCCGCTCGCCGCCGTCTCGGGCGTCACCGCCCCGGCGCCCGCCTGACCCGCCCCGCCCGCGCCCGACCGCACCGGTCCGGGCCTTCGCCAGCCCGACCTCCCGGTCCGCCCGGACCACCGGAACCCGGACCACCCGACCCCGCACCACCCCGCCTGAGGAGGCGCCCCGTGCTCCGTTCCCTGTTCACCGGCATCAGCGGCCTGCGGGCCCACCAGATGATGATGGACGTCACCGGCAACAACATCGCCAACGTCAACACGACCGGCTTCAAGGGCTCGCAGGTGACGTTCCAGGACACCTTCAGCCAGCTGCTCGAGGGCGCTGCGGCGCCCCAGGACGCCAACCAGGGCGGCACCAACCCCTCCCAGGTCGGCCTCGGCGTGCGTGTCGCCGGCATGAGCACGAACTTCGGCAACGGCGCCACGCAGGTGACCGGGCGCGACACCGACATGCGCATCGACGGCAACGGCTTCTTCGTCGTCAACGCCGGTGGCGAGCAGATGTACACGCGCGCCGGGTCGTTCAGCTTCGACGAGGACGGGACGCTGGTGACCCCGGAGGGCAACCCGGTCCAGGGCTGGCAGGCGGACGCCGGTGGCAACCTCAACGGCGCAGGGACCGTGGCCGCGATGGGCAACATCTCGCGCAACGGCTCGACCCCGGCCGGCTACACCCTCACCGACTACAAGATCGGCGCCGACGGCGTCATCACGGGCGTCTTCCGCAACGACACCGACGGCTCGGTGCTCCAGCAGGGCGTCGCCCAGATCGCGGTCGCGACCTTCACCAACAACGAGGGCCTGGAGAAGGCGGGGTCCTCGAACTACCGCGAGAGCGTGAACTCGGGCGAGGTCGTCATCAACGTGCCCGGGCAGGGGGCCAACGGCCGGCTGTCGACCGGCGCGCTGGAGATGTCGAACGTCGACCTGGCCCAGGAGTTCACCAACCTCATCATCGCCCAGCGCGGCTTCCAGGCGAACAGCCGCGTCATCACGAGCTCCGACGAGCTGCTCCAGGACCTCGTCAACCTCAAGCGCTGAACCCGGGGGAACCTGCCCCCTCGCACCCGTCCGCCCGGTGCCGCTCGATGCGGCACCGGGCGGTCGCGCACCGGGCGACCTGCAGAGGTGCCGATCACGCAGCGTCGTCCCGGCTCAGCGCCCCACCCGACGCCGTCGACCGGGCTTCTGCAGGTCGCCCGGCGGGAGAACCGCATCTCGGCGCCCCCGGCGCTGCTCGACCTCGGGCCCGTCGAGCCTTCGCCCGCCCGGGTGAGAGGCGCCGGATCGCACCACCAGCACCACCAGCTCCGCCTCAGCGGCCGTCCCGGACGGCCGATGAGAACCCCGAGGCCCACGGACGGGCCTCCCGCCGGGCGGTGCTCCCACCGCTCCACCGCTCGCCCAAGGACGGACTCCCATGATCATCCTGACCCGCCTGGCGGGATCCCGCTTCGCGGTGAACCCGGACCTGCTGGAACGCGTCGAGGCCACGCCCGACACGGTCCTGACGCTGCTCGACGGCACCAAGTACGTCGTCGCGGAGCCGCTCGAGGACGTCGTGCGCCGCGTGGCCGACTACCGCGCCACCGTCATCGCGACCGCCCGGCGGCTCGCGGAGGAGGCGGCGGCCGAGGCCGCCGAGCTCGCGGTCGAGGTCGGCGCCACCGGCCCGGCCCCGTGGCCGGCCGACGTCACCCCCCAGCTCGCGCCGGCCGTGCCGCTGCGCCGGCGCAGGAGGTCCTGATGGACCCCGCAGCCCTCATCGGCATCCTCGTCTGCCTCGGCGCCATCCTCACCATGATGATCATGGAGGGCGGCAACCCGCTGGCGATCTTCCTCCCGCCCCCGATGATCCTGGTCTTCGGCGGCACCTTCGGGGTGGCCATCGCCGGCGGCCTGCTCAAGGACGCCAAGGCCGTCGTGGGCAGCCTCAAGAAGGCCTTCCTCACCCCGCCGAAGAAGATGGACCAGACGGTCGCCACGATCGTCCAGCTCGCCGAGCGCGCACGGCGCGAGGGCCTGCTGGCGCTCGAGGACGCCGTCAAGGAGGTGGAGGACGACTTCCTCCGCGAGGGGCTGCAGGCGGCCGTCGACGGCACGGACCCCGAGGACCTGCGGACCATGCTCCTGGACCGCAGCGACCAGAAGGCGGCGGCGGACAAGCGCTCCGCCAAGTTCTTCAGCGACATGGGCGGCTACGCGCCGACCATCGGCATCATCGGCACGGTCATCTCGCTCGTCCACGTGCTCGAGAACCTCTCCGACCCGGGCGGTCTCGGTCACATGATCGCCGGCGCCTTCGTCGCGACCCTCTGGGGCGTGCTGTCGGCCAACGTCTTCTGGATGCCGATCTCCAACCGCCTCAAGCGCCTCGCCGAGGTGGAGGCGGCGCAGATGAACCTCGTGGTGGAGGGCGTCCTCGCCATCCAGTCCGGGTCCAACCCCCGCCTGGTCAAGCAGCGCCTCGCCAGCCTCGTGCCGGAGGGCGAGCTGCCGAAGGAGGATGCGGCGTGAGCGCCGGGGGCGCCCACGGCCGCGCACGTCGGGGCGGCGGGCACGACGAGGGCGGCCACGACGGCCCGGACGAGCGCTGGCTCGTCAGCTACGCCGACATGATCACCGTGCTGATGGCGCTGTTCATCGTCCTGTTCGCCATCAGCCAGGTGGACGCGCAGAAGTTCCTGCAGCTCAAGCAGGGCCTGGCCGAGGGCGTCGGCGCGAGCAGCACCATCCCCGTCGACGGCGGCTCGGGCCTGCTCGTGAGCAACGGCTCGATCGCCGCGCCGGCGCAGCCGCAGACCGCCGTCCAGGCCGAGTCGGTGGACGCGGCGGCGGCGGGCTCGGGCGCCGCCTCCTCGGCGGCGGCTCCCAGCGCCTCCGCCATGGAGGCGGCCCGCCAGGAGGTGGAGCGCCTGGACGAGCTGCAGCGCCAGCTGGACGCAGCGCTGCAGAGCGGCGGGCTGGGGGACCGCGTGGACTTCCGCATCACCGACCGCGGCCTCGTCGGCGCGATCGTGGCCGACGACGTCTTCTTCGAGTCCAGCAGCGCCGCGCTGCGGGAGACCGGTCGCGCGGTGCTCGACGTCATGGCGCCCGTGCTCCAGGGGGCGCCCCAGCCGCTCGAGCTGCAGGGCCACACCAACTCGCTCCCCGTCCGCGGCGGCCTGTACCCGAGCAACTGGGAGCTGTCCGCCGCCCGCGCCGCCTCGGTGGTGCGCCACCTCGAGGAGGACGGGATCGCCTCGGACCGCATGACGGCCGTCGGCTACGGGCAGACGCGCCCCCTGTACCCCGGGGACGACGAGCAGGCCCTCTCCGGCAACCGCCGGGTCGACCTCGTCGTCGTCTCCGACCAGCCGGCCGAGGTCAAGGCGCTGCTGCCCGAGGCCGCCGCCGAGGCCGAGGCCAGCGCGGCTCCGCCGGCGCCCGCCGTGGCCCCCGAGCCGGTCGCCCTCGCCCCCGTGGTGGAGGCGTCCGCCGCGGACACCGCCGACGCCGGAGGCCACTGACGTGGCCGTCCAGCGCACCACCGCCGTCCCCACCACCTCACCGGAGAAGTCCATGCCTGCCAAGACCGCTGCCGCCGCCGACGCCGAGCCGGAGGCGCCCGCGAAGAAGAAGCTGCCGCTGATCATCGGCGCCGTCGTCCTGCTGGTCGCCGTCGCCGCAGGCGCCTGGTTCTTCGTGCTCAGCCCGTCCGACGCCGAGGCGGCCGAGGAGCCCGAGCCGGAGAAGGGCGACGTCGTCGCGCTCGAGCCGGTCTCGATCAACCTCGCCGAGGGCTCCTACCTGCGGCTCGGCCTCGCCCTGCAGCAGACCGCTGACGCCGAGCACGAGGCCGACGGGAGCGAGGCGCTCGACCTCGCCATCAAGACCTTCTCCGGCCGCACCACCGAGGAGCTCGACGACCTCGCCGTCCGCGACGAGCTCAAGCACGAGCTGCTCCTGGAGGTCGAGGAGGCCTACCACGACGAGGTGATGGACATCTACTTCACCGAGTTCGTCACCCAGTGACCCCTGCCCGCGCCTGACCTCCCCGCCGCCGGCCGCGGGCCGGGAAGTCGGCGCGGGCCGGGCGGCCGGCGTGCGGCGGACGGGCGCGGCGCGCCGCCCGCGGACTCGTCGGCGTGTCGGGGCTCAAGCACCGGGGCGGCGCGGCCGATGCAGGGTCGTGCCCACCACCCGTACAGCGCAGCCGAGCGCCGGCCCCGCCCGGCCCGGCAGCGCTCGCCAGCGCCGCCGCGGGACCGTCGTGCCGTGGGACTTCCGCGCCTCCGGCCGGATGGCGCGCGAGCACCTGCGGGTGCTCGAGCTCGCCTTCGAGACCCTCGCCCGCCAGTGGACGACGCAGATGGTGACGCGGCTGCGCGCCGACGTCTCCGTCGAGCTGCGCGCGGTCGACCAGTGCACCTACGACGAGCACGCGAGCACCCTCGCGGTGCCCTCGCCCCTCGTCGTCATCGGCACGGACATCGGCGCGGCCGGCCTCCTGCACGTGCCCGCGGAGGTCGTGCTCTCCGTCGTCGACCACGGCCTGGGCGGTCCCGGCCGCCGGCAGGAGGCCCGCGAGCTGACCGAGCTCGAGGTCGGCGTCCTGCGCGACCTGGGGGACAAGGCGATGGCGGCGCTCGACTACGCCTTCGCGACCATCACGCCGCTGGGCTCCCGCCGGACCGCCACCGAGCAGATCCCGCAGCTGGCCCAGGCGGCGCAGCCCTCCGACCAGGTCGTCGTCGCCCGCTTCGGCGTCACGGTCGGCGCGACGAGCGGCGAGGCGACCCTCGCCCTCGTGCTCGCCCCGCTGCAGGCCCGCCTGGGCTCCTCGACGGCACCCGCCCGGTCGGCGGAGGAGCTGGAGGCCGAGGCCCGGGCCCAGGCCGCCGTCGTCGGCGCGATGCCCAAGGTCCCGGTGGACGTGGCGCTGCGCCTGACGCCGACCCGGGTCACCTCCGACCGCGTGCTCGAGCTCGCCGTCGGCGACGTCGTGCCCCTCGGCCACCCCACGTCCCGCCCCCTCGAGGTCGTCGTCGCCGGGCTCGTGGTGGCCCGCGCCGTCCCGACGGCCTCCTCCACCCGCCTGGCCTGCATGGTCGTGTCCACCGAGGAGAGCCCGCGATGAGCGCCCCCACCACCACCGCCACCTTCGACGTCGCCGAGGTCGCCGAGGCGGCCCGCGCCGCGTCCGGCCTGGTGCCCGCCCCGGGCGCCCTCGTCGTCGACCCGGCGGCCGACGGCGCCCCTACCGCGTGGCCCGACCCGAGCGCCCCGGCGGTCGCCGCACCCTTCACCGGTGCCCGCAGCGGCCTCGTGGTCGTGGTCCTGGACGCCTCCACCAGCGCCGCGCTCGCCGCGGACCCCGCCGGCCCGGGCAGCGCCGGGCTGGCCGACGCCCTGCGCCCGGCCCTCGAGGCCGCCGCCGGCAGCCTGGGACCGGTCGCCCTCGGCCCCCTGCGCACCGCGACGGCGGCGGAGCTCGACCTGGCCTCCGCGCCGGTCGTCGCGCTGCTGGCCGACGGCGCTCCCCGCGCCTGGGTCTCCCTGGTCGCCACGGGCGAGCAGGGAGTGGTCGTCCCGGCCGGTGCGCCGATCGGCGGGAGCGCCGGCCTGCACCTGCTGCGCGACGTCGAGATGACGCTCTCGGTGGAGATCGGGCGGGCGCGCATGACGGTGGCCGAGCTGCTGACGCTGGCCCCCGGGCGGGTCGTCGAGCTCGACCGCGCCGCCGGCGCCCCGGCGGACCTCCTCGTCAACGGGCGGGTCGTCGCCCGCGGCGAGGTCGTCGTCGTCGACGAGGACTTCGGCCTGCGGGTCACCGAGATCCTCGGCAGCGAGCAGGTCTGACCGCGGTGGACACCCTCGGCCTCCTGCTGCGCGTCGCCTGCTCCCTCGCGGCCGTCCTCGGCCTCGTGTGGATGGTGCGCCGCGGCCTGCTGCGCGGCGGTGGTGGGCGCGCCCGCGCCGCCGTCGGCAGCATCACGGTGCTCACGCGCCAGCAGCTCACCGGCCGCGCCAGCGTGGCGCTGGTCCAGGTGGGCGGCACGGGCCTCGTGCTCGGCGTCACCGACACCTCGGTGCAGGTGCTGGCCAGCCGCCCGGTCGACGAGCTGCTCCTGCAGCCGGCCGAGCCGGCGCCCGCACCGCGGCCGGTGCGCACGGCGGCCGGCGCGCGCGGCGGCCGCCGCCTCCTCCCGACGGCCCGCCGCGAGAGCGTGGCCCTTCCGGCCGTGCTGCTGCCCGCCGCCCCCGCGGTCCCGCGGGCCGTGTCGAC
>Ga0210040_10004043_pt1 | contig 19392 bp, 2 predicted proteins | sample CryGeyCG12114_NA_FD_185462 | JGI IMG/M metagenome (GOLD analysis project Ga0210040, IMG submission 185462) | Groundwater microbial communities from aquifer - Crystal Geyser CG19_WC_8/21/14_NA (SPAdes) (version 2) | ecosystem: Environmental > Aquatic > Deep subsurface > Groundwater | place: USA...
TAGTAGTTGTAGTTACAGGCAAACAAGCAGATTGAGTTAGCGGGTTTTGGAAACCCGGGCTAACTTAAGTACCCGGAAAAAAGGTAATAACAAAACTGAAGTAAACTGAAATAGCTGTCGATCCAAAGTCGGTATCCCAAAATACATTATAAAAATAATACCGATTGCTAAAAATCCCTCATTTTTTCATTCAAAACACAGTTTACCTTATCTTTTGTGTCTGTTTTTAATGCATGGGGGCCAGAAACAAATTAATTTACCATATTTTGGTTGATTTTTAGCAAAAATATATTGTTTGGCCAGATTCTGTCCTCTGCTCTGAATTTAATACTCCTATTGAGTCGTCAAGTGTCCATCGTGTGAAAAGTAACTTTTTGGTGCGTCGATACAACAATTCCATAGTATACAACTCGTAACTAACTATAAGTAAAGTCATTACACGGCATTGATGGCTTCATTTTTATGTCCATTTATTACCGTATTAGGCCACCTAACTCTTATTTATGGTGGCAAAACTGGGCTCTGATAAACAAACATGGTATCCAGATCATTACCCGCGTATTATACACTTATATTGTGACATTCATCAAAAATATTTGACACTGGCAGTGCTAAAAGAGTGATTAATGTTTGCTTTATACAAGGGGAAGGGAAAATCATGAGCCGAATACTAAGTAGGTAAAATCCCCATGGATAACGCTATTAGTGTTTTGGGAAGAAATTAAGCTTTTTTCAAGGAAACTCGGTTATGGGGGAAAAGTACACTACATTTCCTATGTGTCCCTTATTAGTCACGGTTTCCACATTTACCCACAGAAACATACTCTCGAGTCTTTTTTATTTATATATGAGGCTCTTGAGGATTTCAAGTGCTATTTGGGGTTTCTATGCACTTGGGCTACAATTTTTTATCTAATCTCCAAAGTAAGAATATGAGCTCAAAAAATATTATTGCAGTATGCACAATTTTAAGCTCACTCAAAAAAAATATAGCCTATGCACTACTGATCGGTTGAAAAAACTTTACAGTCCACTTTACTAGATTGTCTGGGTAATGAATGCAAAAATATTTGTGCCGACGAATGCCGCAAGACAAATGAAACGAAATATGATTCAATAGCAATAAAATTTCCAGGCAAATTAATGCGTCTGAATGAGAATAGTTAATTGCATTTGGAAGCCGCAGTAACGAAAAATAAATTAGAAACGGATATTTACATAATTGGAAAAATTTATGAGCTACGCAAAATCCATATAGAACACCTGGTTGAAATGAGAATGTGATGTTTTAAGAGGGACTAAAAGGTTTCTGTCATTTCTGTAATGAGAATGATAAGTAGCTGCCAAAAAAGCTTTCACCACAAATTTCGTTTCACTTGACTATAGCAATACATTTTATGCCAGTTAGTTTTTAACACGTTCTCGACTAAATGGACGAGTCATTGTCTATCAAGGTGAGTGACAAAATTTATTGGCAAGTTTTTGGATTCACTCTATTCTGTCAAACCTGAAAACTCCGGTAAGTTTGGTTTAGAATTACCTATCTTCTGTGCCTCCGAAGTAAATAAGGTTCAAAAATATTTCTTAAATGGTTTGGAAGTGATACAAACCCATTTCTAAAGCCTATTTGGGTAAAAAACCCCACTTTTTTCTACTTCTCAGGGAAATGCACTCAAATTATTTCCCAGCAATAATACACAAAACATGCATATGAACACAAAAGTTGAAAGTTTACTTACTCACTTACTCATGCACCCCAAATTGTCAACTGTAAGTAAAGTTTGATCAAATCATCCCTGCATAATATATAGAGTGCGTGTGTTGCCGCAAACTGCACATACAAGACAAGGGCAGGAGCACGCATACATTTATAATTAAGGAATTTCATCCCCATTAGTTAGCACGAAAAACGCATTTAGAATTCGCCTTGTTGCATAATTTAGGGAATCAAGTCACTCTCTTTGGGCCAATATTTTTCACCCGTCGCATGTAGCATCCATTTTTTGAGTTTCCAATTTTGCTGTGCAACATTTTGTCCATGCATGCTGCATGTCGCTTACAGAAAATGTAATCTGTGAGTCTACAAGAGTAGATATTTTGACAATTGGTTTACTCACAAATATTGTTATTTAATGTCTGCACAAGGAAGCTTAGTAGCATTGACATTGATCTACGAATGCCAACATTTGGGTAAACTAACCAACTAACTAACGTTTGGGGCGAAAAGCCACCCAAAGCATCATGCCATGTCAATCATTCTGCCATTCACAGTAATAAAAGTGCATTATTATTATTCCTCGTTAGTTCATTTGTTTGATCTTTGCTAGCCAAGGGATTCACCATTGATTTTATTATTAGGTAGGGTCCGATTATCATTTGGGGCATGTAGACGACGTGGGATTCTCCCGTCCATGTCTCTTATTATTATTGCATGATTCCAGTCTTCAAAAAAGGCACACGACGAGGGCTGTTAAAAAATAAGTTTGCAGCTGCCCATATTTTTGGATTTTCTAGGGTTCTTACTTACGCTCCCACACAAATTATCTGATCCATTACTATACTTTTTGTCATTTGCTAGAATCCTTATAATTTCATTTCATATCTAACTGTAAAGTGGAAAATTTTTGCTCCGAGGGCGTGTATTGTCCATGCGTTGTACACAAATACAATACAGAATTAGAAATGGTATGTATACACCTCAAAGTTGTACAAAAATTATGCCCTTTAGCGTGCAACCGAGGCATAACAAAATCTTAAACTCACTTGAGTTCATTTTTTGTGAAGGACTCTCAATTTTTATCCCGTAGGGTGCATGTAAGATGTACGATGTCCATTCTTTCACACTTTTTTTCACGGAATTATGACAAATGCACCTTTTGGACCGGCGAAGCGAAAGATTATTATTTCGACAGATATTATAGGGAAGGGGACACACAAAGGAGCCTTGTGTGTCCTTTTAAGGTACACTTTGTCATTTGGAACCTTACAAGGTAAATCTCTTTGAATTATTGTGAATGTGGGGTGCTCTTTTTGCTTCCACTATGAAAAGCACATAAATGAAATGAGCCATGCATCCATTTAGCTGTAGAAAATAAATAGCAGCGCATTTATGAAGGGGGATTCCAATACTTTTTAATGGCAGAAGCATGTTAAACTTTTTCACCCACGGTAGTTTGTGATTGAGTGAGCATTATTCAACACACAGAAAAATTGTGATCCTAAAATCATCCCTCTTATAATATGGTCAGCCAAAACGGAGTAAGTTTAAAAATGAAGAGAACAATATTTACGATGAATGAATTCACATTACAAAGAACTTCCATATTGCTTCCAAAAAACGAAGGAACCTCCCATAATGAATACCTTTTTTACTCAAAAAGGTCACTTTTTACGCAAATCCCATTTGTTAACACATCACATAATAATGGGAACATGTTGACACGTTTAGAAACTATAAAGTCACACAGCAGGTCTACAACAATAATCCATTTCTATAGGATTTACACACTGTTGCTCATATTATCCCAATCAATGGGACTGCAAACTATACAACAGCTAATCCCCAATTTTCGTATGAATGGAAAAAGTGGGCACAAACTGCAGACATGAATGAACTGAATGGAAACATTTTCAGTGAGCTCACCAAATGAACATTAAACTAAGGTCAAGGGACAAATATGTCAGCCTTTTTGTGCCCTTCATAAGTGTGTAAGGTGATCTGTACCCATAACGAATACGTGTAGAAACGATATGAATGAAAAAAAATCTGGTTTGCTCTAAAATATCGAATTTCTAGCTAACAAACTAAACAGTTCACCTCAGCAGGAGCTTTTTTACCCATTTTCAACCTAATAACATACGTTTTTAACCCAATCCTGCCACGTAATGGGTAAAGAGCTGTAAGCGTGATTCATTCACTATTTTCAAAAGACGGACAGTTCCATGTCTTTGCTTGGGTCCATTATTAACTATTCCATAGAAACTTGCAATGTGTATACGTCTTTTCACATAAGATGTATGGATGTAATTTCAGCTAACGCAAAAAAAAGTTCAACTCCGTCTCCTGCAGCTTGGCTCAGGGAATAATAAAAGGGTTGAGTTCTTTTCTCCGCGTATATAATCCAGTCACATTACAATAATAATGAAGCGTGTACGGAAAGTTATTTTAAACTAACTAACTAACTAACTGGGACTGTACACGTTTCTCAAATTGCTTGTATTGTGTACAAACTTGGTCCATGGACTTTTTCCTTCCTCCAGCATTTCATTAGGTTGGACACAATGGTGGACAACTTTATTAAGTTAGTTAGTTAGAGAGTGCATCGAATGTGTATAGAGCAATCATCATCTTTTTCTAATCAACCATAGCCTTAGCATGTGAGTAGAATTGAGCAATTCAAGTCATTCCCATAAAAAACCTGTAGGTGGAACTAGAGCTGTAGCTAAAGAGTTTTTCAACTCCCACGATTCTTTGCCTAATTGGATTATTTTTGCTCTAGGTATACACGTCTTATAATTTGGGTTCATCCTACCTAATTAATTATTTAATAGGTAGTTAGTAGACTGACTTTGACAGAATCTCATTTGTAGGATGATGTGATGATGAGTTAGTTGGAAAATGCTATGTTTTTTACTTCCGCTTGCGTAATAATGAATATTATTGTCTCACGTTGATTGCAATTGCATAATTAGGGCTAGCTATTGTTAGCAAAAGAATATTGTCAATTGTTAAGTTAATTTGCATTCAGAGTTGTAAAACTTAATTTCTTTACCACTTTTATTTTGCCTTACGGAGGAGAGAGTTGGTTGGGAGAAAATTTTTCACATTCTGAAGGAGTGAAAATGATGAATGAGAGTAATTTGAGACGAAACTAATTTGTCCGAACGCAGCCACCATATGAAGACAAATTGGAGTCATAACTAACGGAACCAACTATCTGTCAAAAATAGATGATAAGTATGTAGAGCGCAACTTATTTTACCCATTGCGAATGCTGGAGGTAAAAGAGAGAGAGGAGATAGAAAATGTAATGTCTGCCAAAATGCCAAAACTTTGGAAAGACAGATGATCTCAAAAAGTGGTTACTTTTGCAGGTGTCATCTGTCAAAAAAAAGATTGCTAAATCTTCCATCATAAAAATGTTTGATTGATTTGAAAGCGTTTTCTCTCAACTCGGTGGCAAAAAAAAAATTTTCTAAAATCTTTCAATTTCCTTCCAGATTCCAAGATAGAAATAAATCCTGCTTTTACACAAAAAAACTGTTCTAAATCCCAAACTGAAAAAATATTATTGTCTCAACTTACTTATAGCTATAGCTAGTAATCAGTAGCTAGCATTCCTAACCAACCAATTTTGATTGGAAATTGTAATGTTTTTCTTGAATTTAGTAAATACAATAGACGCATGCAAATAAAGTAGCTACATCATTCTCATTCCATTGTTCCCCACTATGTTTCCATGTGTTTCACTCGGCTGGACAATACAAAGCTGGACGTAATTCCAGACCTGAGCTCGTGCATACCTAAACAATGGAGATGGGGAATAAAAATACGATGATAACAATGGGAGCAAGTAAACTGTATGTTATAGATTGGCCCCAGTTAGTTGGCCACAATAGATTGATTGACTTAGAAAACAGTAGTTGTTCATTGTGAATAGAAAAGGCTCAATCATGGTATTCACCTGGAGTTGCGATTGTAATCAGGTGGCAAATATTCAAGCTTTCAAAATGATTGCTTACCTCTATTTTGTCTAAATGGATGAATATTTCGATTTCACTGTGAAAGAAGATATTAAGAATTTTTACTTTTACTCTTAAATACACCAAAACAGGAAACTCAAGATCAGATCTTGCAACCTAAACGTTAACCGAAGTCTTAAAATGATTTTGAAAATATTTAAATGGCGTTTTCCTCTGTCAATGTTTGTAAATATAGTCGAACAATAAATCAGCAGCCTACAGGTTTCCCATTGTTTCTAACTTACTAACTCAAATTAAGATTTAATGGCTGATTGCGTGGCATAGTTTTGAACGGGTTTTTTATTCTTGACTGCTTTCGTTTTTGTTCTCCAGCTGAGAAGACAATGGTAATCAAAAGCTGTACCTTTCGTATAACATAAGAACGAGTATCCACATGTTGCGTCTTGAAAATGAATTCTCATTTTGTAAGCATCACATGGATTCAAAATGTGACTTGGCGTACACAGCTAGCTAAATCAAGCTGCAAATTATTATTTTCAGTGATGCAGTATGCCATTGGATTTCAGGGTGCACTATTCCAGCAGCCGACTAATAATATTTTCTTCCGTGGATCTTGCAACTGCAGGATTTAAGATGATAAAAGTAAGATAATTTATTCCTGGCAAGGTGACAATGTAAGTCTTCCAGGATTGTGGACAGATTAATAGAGGTGTCACACCTGCTCACCCCATTGTATATCTCCATTTGGAAATAAAAATGTATGTAAATGTATGCAGATCGTGTTTTTGATACCAGTTGAATGCACTGTCTTGAAACTTGGGACAATTTACATCGTTTGGGGCATTATCCCATGTTTTCTAGTAATTTATAATGCAACAGATCCGAAGCTTTGCTGACTCAGGGATTCAGACGAATGAGCATTCGTTAGGACTTGAACGCCGGAGGTTTTTTTCACAGTTCTTAATAATTTAATGAAAAATTGACAAGGAAAGGTTCACATTTTTTCTTTAAAGTATATTAATGTAAACTAATATGCAGCACGGAATATTTATAGTGCGTTGAATGAAGGCTGTGAAACATTGGTAACAATTTGGTTTTTTCTTAAGCAAAAGATAAGTGTTGCAATGTCCGCCAGTTTGTAGCAGGCCTTCAGCAAATGCAATAGAGTTTATGAATATCCTATTCTATCCGATATCTGCGGAGACTATCGGATTTGAAATATAATTGCAGTGTTTGATGATGATGATGATTGGAATGGGATGATGGCCTAAACGTAAAGTGGATGGACTAAAAGGTTTTGAATACATTTGAAAGGGAATTGAAGACAGACACACGTGCTTGCGGAAATGACATCTAGATCTAAAGGAAGGGGTGACGAAGCGACACAAAAGACCCAAAAGCCGTATCTACGCATTCAACCGTTTCAAAAAGCGATACTGTACATAACATGGACATAAAGTACGTGCAGTCGTTCAGTAGTTCCCTTTGATTCAATAATTTCCAGTCAGGCATGAGCTTTTAACTATTATTCCACTTCACACGTCTACATTGTATATCCCTGGAGTAGTTTCAAACATAATGCTTCAATGCCATCGTTCACACAGTTACAATGATTACGAAAATTTTTAGGAGCATGGAGTTGACGCTAAAAAAGATAGGCTACTACTATATACAACTATAAATGCACTAAACAATCTGCACAGGAACATTTTGAATTTCTTGGGCAATAGTTCTCGTAAAACGCCATAGAAAAAATCTTTCAAGCGGCGTAAGCTACATCAAAAATTATTAAAATTGCGTGATTAGTGTTACTTACTTTTTACAGTGCTCAAAACGTATATACCAAATATAATGTGTACAAGAAATAAAGATATTATTTTTCCATTTCTGATTATGTTCAGTTTGATTCATGATTTTTGGTTCCAATTCACAAAAAACCCAAAGGTTTTCACAAAACTTTACTAAAATATAGGATTTGCATTACATACAGTCATTATTTCTAATTCATGGCTAGGACTAACCTTTAGTACAAGTAAGAAAACTAGGTATACATGTTTGAGCGCTAATAACACGCTTGAATTCTTTATCAACTCATTTGACATCCTCTTTGAAAGTTAACAACTTGTTTGGAACAAGAGAAAGTGAATTTCATGGACATGTTGGTCCACCCTAGCAAAGTATAAGAGAGTGCACTTTCTCACTTCACTTTCCTTGCACACTTATTTACTCAATGCGATCATTATGATGAGATGGCGGAAAAAATTACCTACCCGATGCATTTGCTGGGAACAAAAGACTTTTCCCCAAGTGCATACAAAAATAGCGATAATGCATTTGTCCAAATAGGAAACTTTTATCTCCACTGCATTGCACTTCCAATTGGATCGTTATAAAAGTTTTAGTACAAAGTTTTACATCACAGATACAGGTGTTGAATATCGGCTCGAGTTAGCTTTCCCAAATGGTAAGCAAATATTGCCGTTGTTAGAATGTTGTGTTTTTCAATACATTTGCCTCAAAATTTTGAACACAATAGAAGCAAAAACTAAAAATTTCACGTTTTTTCTGAATTCATAATAGCAATATCTCGTACTTTGATCGTTTTGATAACTTTTTTTCTAAAGAAAACTTAAAAATCAAAATATTTTGAGAGTCACTGTATTAGACACCTTAAAAGGCAAATTTACGGGAATAGACAATAATTTTGAGAGATAAAAACCTAAGAGGGCAAAGGGAGAAAGTTGATATGTCATTCTCAAGTGCAATATTGTCAACAAGAGCCAGTTTCAGATCACACTTACTTACTTGCTTTTACAAGTATGAGGACATTATTTATTACAGTAGCTTGTGCATTTTCACCCCTCAAGTCATATTACTGCACTCTTATCGCCAATAATATCTTGTGTGGCTCATACACATGTGTACTTAACTTTTTTGTGTTTTCCCCCTTGGTGCTAATGCATAGTATTATTAATATGGGAAGATCATTATCGAGAGTTCGTTTCAATACAAAGTGAAAGCCAAATAATTCAACTGTATAAATGTATGCAATGCATTCAAAAACTGTTGTTTTAGCCTACAGCAAGCATTTGAAATGCATACACTATTCATGTGCTTCAATTGTCATTTTTAATGCAACTCAGCTGTTTCAAAATGATATGTGAAAAATATTGAATGTACAATGGAGCTGGATTTTCCAGGATCTTATACATACTTTCATGCAACGTGCAGACATAAAGAGCAGCTGATAAGAACTCCGTGGATTCTCATTAGAAATGATGATTACCTCAAACGGAGAGAAAGTCATTGGACTGTAAATACATTGGAGAGCAATTTCAATCTCTTCTCCTACGTTGGATTATCATTATTGAATTCAATTTGTCCATCCGTGGAGCGAAACAATGATATTTCCCCTAGCCACAGAAAACGAGAAGATTAAATCTTCACCCATGTAAGGAAAACAAAACTCCATTCAAAAGGAATTCAATCAGACGGAAAAATAAATGGGTTGAACAGGCACAATTTATTTCTACTACAATTTCACATGGTACGCAATTCAACCTGGGGAAAATAGATATAAACAGAGGGAAATTAAATCACTAACGAAACTTAATTCTGTTTTCATAAAATGAGTACATTTTTAGGGTAAAACAATCCGGTAGGTCAGTTCGTCAAATCTCAACTATTTCAGCTGCTTCTTTCATGCATGGTCACATTGCATTTGGTTGACATAGTGCTATTGCCACATGCAACGAAATAATTGGGTAAGAAAACTTGAATTTTGGGTAAATAAAGATATCATGTAAAAGAACAGCTGGAAACTGGAAAAGGTCTCTTTTTGTGGATATGGGTATCAGTAACAAACAATAACGTGTGTAGTGTTGAATTTTCAACAATAGTCCAGAATCGAGCTCAAAATTTTTTCTATGCTGCTATAACCCACGCCCTTACTTGGGTTTAAATAGTAGATTTGAAGTTAGTAACTTATGAATTTCAACTTAACTATACGTAACAACATAAGCTTATGCTTTTGTGTCCCCAAAATGTAATGAGTTGTGAACAAAATTGTAATGACATTCTAACTAACTAACTAAGCATTCAACCCAAAAATAGGGCCACACACATAGTTAACCCCATGCTGCTTATGAAAATACGTCACGTGAAATATTTTTTATAAACTACGACCTGTCGTACTCAAAAAAATTTCATTACCACCACACGTTTTATTGTCAGGGTCAGGTCACTAACATTCTTGTGAGCATCATTAACATTTTATCGGCTTTTTGATCACCACAAGCTATTTTGGAAGAATGTATTTACAGCTATGACAATATTTTTGTGTCAATGGGATATTGTAAACGAAAACGTACCTGCCTCAATATTTCATACATTGGGCGCAACCCTATGAACAGATTACAATAGAATCTGTTCCCCCCATAAATATTCATCATGACAATGATTGCGATGATTGTAATAGATTGCTGACTTTTGAACTGAATGAATGCATAGGAATTCCATTGGTTAAGGACAAATCTAAGGTTTTATAATTCCTATTACGTAAGCATTATATAACCTGGTCTGCTGACTATAGACTTTAATTCTCTACAGCCCAATATTTTTCCTCCTATGGTAAACAAGTGGTTCCTTATTGGAACGGTAGTTCGAAAAAACAACGAGCTGAATCTGAAGCCATAGTCTGCGTATATTTATCCTACTACCTTTGGTACGATTCAAGAGTCCCAACTCACTTTCTTAATTAACTTGGGTAGCTCTAGGCAGTCAAAACAGAGTTGACTTTCGGAGGTCTGCTGTTGACTTTAGACTCGTCAATTGGTTAATACTTACTTGTACAAAGTTGCCGTCTGATGGATTTTACTTACAAACTGGGAAAATGTTTTTTACACTGTAATGTTATGAAACTTGTTCAATGTGAATCAACTGAGACTGAAAAAAATTTTTGTATTTCCGTTTCAGCTAGAAACAGGGCGACTATAAGTTCATCCCTTCAATCAACTGATTAAACTAAAATTGAAAGAGACAATAGGATCATAAAAGAACACATATGTAAGTATATGTAAAGTAGCCAACATAAAAGTGAATGCAATATAATGTAAAGATGGATCATAAAGCATTTTCTGGAGCCCATGTGAATGAATACAGATTGTATTCTGACTGGCAAGAACGTTTAGTTAGTTAGTTAGTTAGTTACAAAGGGTTTTCCAAATCCAAAGGTTTTTACGATGTCGGCTCCTTTTCCACCTTTATTATTCCGTAGGGACAAGACACACTTTTGTCCTCGAGCAGTTTCCTTAAAACAAAGCTAATGCATAAGAGATGAGCGCATTTAGTTTTCTACGCTTACTACTGCTCAGTCAGTCAAGTTGAAACTAAAGCATATGCAAATACATTATTAGCAGACTTGCTTAACATTTAGTAGAGAAAGGTACAAACAAACACAGTTTTACTGAATAAGCCACCATGCTATACAAACTAAAGGAGAAAAATTTAAATTTCATTCATTATCAAAAAACGAGAAAATGTAAACTCATTTTTTCACAGATTTGGATTGTAGTTTGCATTTTTTGGATTTCTGTTGAAATAAATGTATTGCCTAGACGCATGTTACATTTGTAATTATAACAGAAAAGGGAAAATACTTTTTTCAGTCGCCATTCTGTGCATGTATAAGGTCGAGTAATTCGTTAGAAAACTCTATTTGTCCCACTTTAGAAGCATAGGTGATAAAATCATAGAACCCACTTGAAATTTATCGCTATTTGCTATCAAAATTTCCCACGCAAGTCCACTGGGTGACGGACTAGTTCTATTAATCAACCGAGGACAAAGTTAGTTGATATACATTCATACAATCAACATAATAACTTTGGCAAACAACATAAACTGCTGACGTAGTTTCACAAAATTTTACTAGTTTTTGATAGCACGTTTACTGCACTGCTCCTTTTGTTTTCACTAAAACTAGCCAACTACCTACAAATATTTCTAATCCTAGCTCCAAAAGATACCAACAACTACAGGTAAGTGTGTTGAAACAACGCAAATAGTTTATTAACGAGCAAATGAACTTATTGCATGTGCTTAAATACGTCCTCATTATAAAGCCAGTGCAAATAAGTAGCGTGTCACACTTTCTATTTATATTTTCTCGCACAATAGTTTTCCATCTACGCATTCAAACCTTATACAATCCCTGTATGATAAAAATATCATCACAAAGTTGGCCATAACTTTAAGTTTTTAAACCCGATATGGAATATTTATAGCCAGCATTGAAAATTGCACAATCACTTTTGAAAATGTTTTTCAAAATGCTTTTAGTAATGCTGACTGAGAGAGACCGAAAATTTTAGACCCCAAATTTCGTCATATTAATTTTGCTGGTGACTTTCTTCAACGCATGGATTAACTTGTGTAACGCTACAGCATTAATTATTTCTGTATCCCGTTATAATTTGAAGCCACATTGTTGTGTGCCTCTGTTGGGTTCATTATTAGTCATTCACGGGACAATGAAGACGTACGTGTTAAATCCACTGTCCCACGGATCATACACACATGAGGGAAGATCATGCACAGTTAGTATTTAATCATGCCCTTTTTGTATATGTCTTCTCCCTTTGTTTTACAACCATTTGGTATGCAGTCATCTGCGGTTCAAAACAAAGGGTCGTGTCTATTTAATGGTCTATACTTTGGTCATACCGTAAACAATTTGTGGACACATAGATGAATTTGAGCGAGTTATGAGATATATTTCGGGTTGGAAAGTTTTCATTCCGAAAAAAAGGAAAAAATGTATAACTGAAGTAACTATGTTTTGAAAAAAACTTTTGGTTAGTATTCATGTAGCATATAGGATTTGGACTGACAAGTGTTAGTGTTTGTAAAGGCACAAAGCCCGTTTATCTTGAAGAAAGTGAAACATTTTTTCATCCCTGAAAGCCCCAGAGATTGAAATTGACATGATGGAAAACTTGCATTGCCAAACAAACAAAAGTCAGGTATCACAAAAGCTGCTGAAATGAATAACCCGTTGTACCATAAAGTCCGACTTTTTTGTACCATTCATGCAGTGAATACAAAAAGTTTTCCCCTTTGAAGATCACACTGATAAGTGTAGTTTAGCCCGTAAGGTGAAATATGCTATGCATTGTATACAAGTAGAGAGGAACTAAGAATAGGATTTTTAGTTTCTGAAAGCAATTGAGAAACTAATTATTGACCCGTCAAAAAAATATGAAATCTGGAGGGCCAAAGTTTATGTAAAGTAGTTAGTTGGGATTTTTATAGATGAAAATAGCTCCATTGTAAAGCCCACAGGATATGAAAGAAGTTACAAAGATTTTGAAAAAATTCCCAATCTATAAAGAATGATTTAGTTTGTACTTGATGGGTTGTTAAGGACTGTAAGTACATTTAAAAACTCTTTTGCCAAATTCAAGTAATCAGTTCATTTCCTGGATAGTGCTAGATCAAACGTTTTTCTTGCCATTGGGTTTTCCTTTGAAAATTACAAGTGCTTGGAGCAAGCATAAGCAGGGAAATTCGGTTAGATTCCATATTTGCCGACAAACGTATGCAATTAACGAAGAGAGGAAGAAAATTCAGACAAATAGGAACAAAATGCTAAACTCTCTTTGATCTGAGTGAATGAGCAATCTGGATGTTTTTGCATCACAATCCCATTTTCAAAGCACATCTCAAATGTCATTAGTGAGTTTATATGAACGGCTCTAATGTAATTCAAATCCTTTTTGAATATAACCAAAAAAAAATTTGTTATTCTTTTTTGCGGCTTCATTGATAATTTATGAATCTATTCACGTTCACAATTATTGTCATTTTTATAATGATAAACATCTAAATTGGTTTGTCTTTTGCTTTAACTGTCTTTATTCTGAGAAAATACTTTTTTTTTACAAATTGACTTCTAATTTATTTATATTAAAGTCAGTCTTTGCAATGAGAACGGTGGATTGTTTTCAAAAACTTGAAAAAACCTAAAAATGCATTGAATTTTATAAAGATTTGCATAAACAAAAGACATAAGATAGAAAAAATGCATATAATCCCCCAAAACAAAGTGACATATGTTGACCCCAGGTGGGCCTTGAATTTAGATAGAACACACAAGTTCAATCCTGTTGGTCATCCGTCAGAATAAATCAAAAAAGGGTTGAAGACAGGCCAAGTAATCCCGGTGGTCATTTCATTTCCTATAGAGCTTTCACCCGAAGATGGTCCCAAGATAATTTTGACAGGCCAGAGATCCCTATGTAGTGCTTTCTTATGAAAAATGTAAATGCACGGAAAAAATACACGAAAGTTTTTGTCATCAAAGTTTATTTTTCTTTAGAGGATTCTTGCATGCAAAAGCTTTATGGCCTTTTGCCCACAGATGGAGACAGTCACAATTTACGTGCACATAAATAAGGGAGCAACCTTTTTACGCGGAAAGGGAAAGTGCGTATCAGAGTTCGGGATATTTTTATATAGAGATTCACATGACGAAATAAATAGGCAAATTTTTCAATGTTTTGCATAGCAATATTCAAAAATCTTTGTTAAAAATGAAAACGAGAGATTTTTTTGTATCTATATATTTTATACATGCGGCAGATATGGTTTTTTCAGTGCCGTTAAAATGTAAATAGAAAATTTCAAATTTGTGTGCGTGCTTTCACCTCTGGTGTACAAACATAAAATCAGGTTGAGAGGCTAAAGTTCATCATCATCTTATATTCATTTGTGCCATTTAGGAAATGACATCTAACATTGTCTTGTTTCATCAAAAACAAATGGCGTTTTCGTCAACAAAATATGGTTTCAAATGCATCACAAAGTGTGCATCGTTGTAATGACACCACATCCATCCACCTAAAAAAATTGGTTTTTTTCAGCGTAAAAACATTTTTTCATATTTGCTTTGTACTTCGTACTGGAGAATTATCAATTTTGTAAAAGATTTCATTGAATGCTAAAATTTTTACTTAATTTATAGCTAATATTTTATTTCAAATCCGGATGATAAAGTTACCTCTTGTATCCGAGTATAAGAATGCCAGACAACTTCTAATGGATATTTCCCCCACTTTATAAGTAAACAAAGAATATTTGAAAAGTACGCATTGTTATTACTTTGTTTTTTTCAGAATTTCAATATAAAGTTGTTTGAGAAAAATCCCAAATGTCAACAGAAGCACCCTTCTAGAAATGTACTTAAAATATCCTGCACTCACCCTATCTATCTATTGCTTCTTGTTTGTTTGATCAAGAAAACAAATATTGGAAACATCCACTTATTGGTTACTACTTATTTGTCCACTAAAGCAATCAATTGGGTGAAAAAACGTGAGTTCAGTACCAAATGGAAAACAATTCTTTTATCTTTCACTATAAACTCTAAATTGCATTTACTCTTGTACAGAGTATAACGTTAACAGTTAAATGTAAATGCTGAAGTTATACAGCACAAAATACAACAGGTGTATTTTCCTCAGTTAATTCAAATTGCAGAATATATTAGTAACTTTGTTTTCTAAAAAGCCGCATTTTGTAATTTACTTGCCAGAGAAAACTGGGTAGTCAGGTGACCTTTTAACTTTTCGTCAGTTTTCACAGTTAGGTTACTAGCATTACTGACTTAATTGACGTCAAATTTGAGTCTTTTCACAAATCTATGTTTAACAAAATATTGATTTCACATGTTCGCTGCTGTTCGCAAAAAAATTTGGGAGAATGGTCCAGCATTGAGATATCAAAAAATTTTACGAAAATCGCAGACGAATTTTTAATCTATTTGGTACTGCAGGATCCATACTGATAGCTCCATTTCGTACTTTTAGCTAAATATACGAGAAATGTTTTGCCAGTGTTCTACCTTTCGAAATCGCCAATGAATCGTTTAAAGCAACATTATGATGATATTCCATCATGCTATTTACATTATTTTGATAATTATTCTATATAATGACATACAATCAATCCACAAATTTCACTGATTATGATTATTATTTATTATTTCTCATAGTCTGATCAATCAATTCAAAAGTGTCCGCCCCTTGGAATGCTTTTCATCTAGATTTTTGTCAACTTGACCGTCATGACGTGTATATGCTGGAAATATAGATGGGAATATTTTCATTTAACTTGGCCGCCGTTTTAGACAAGTTTCATACATCTTAGTAATAATCCTTCACCGATGATTAGATTTTAATAACGGCGAACAACTTTTTTCAATTAGGATATTGAAATTTAGTCTTCATATAACATTAGCTTTATAACGCACTAACTAAGTGCAGTCAGAATATACGAGATGATCCACCTCTCGATTTCTAAACTGCCGACAAAGGCAATCCAACAATAGGGCGCAAAGGGAACTCACTAAAAAACCGTTTTCAAGGACCCAGAACAAAGAATAGGATCTTAATGATGATCCAAAAATGTCTTCAATGGCACCTCTGTTTTTACTCGACTCTTAATCAACACTGTCAAAATACATTAGTAATATGTGTTGCATCAAGCATTACATTTAGTATCCTTTAGTCGCATTATTAGTAAAGCAAGAAAGTTCCCGTGCAAAACGATAGATGGAATAGAGTAAAAGAATTTTCTTCACTATCAGTTAGTTAGTTAGTTAGTTAGTAAATAATTTTGGAGACTTAAACTCTTTGGTGAATTGAACAAACTAAAATATGAGAATCCCGCCGTAACCAGAACATAGCACACAATAGGGCTGCTGAAGAAATGAAAATTTGAAGCGTGGACTTCATGAGCCGTGAATGATTATGTATGAATATGAGAATCCCGCCGTAACCAGAGCGTAGCACACAATAGGGCTGCTGAAGAAATGAAAATTTGAAGCGTGGACTTCATGAGCCGTGAATGATTATGTATGGGAAGATTGTATGGATTTGTGTGAGACGATTTGAAAGTTTCTAGTATGCAATAATGTGACATAACGTGTGAAACAATGCAGTTGGCAAGGAGCGGGAATCCCATTCCGCACCATCATAATATTCTAACGAGAAAGACAATGATTCAAGTCTCTAATGATGGCAGCTTTGCATTCTCCTGGACAATGATGGAGCTTTGGGCCACAATTTATTTTATCACATTTGGATAAGGTTGGTGAGCACCAGAGTTGCTTGCATACTTACGGGTAAGTTTCCAAATTCATATCGCAAGAATGGAACATTATTTTCTCGTGGGGTTTACATTACACTGTGTCCTGGAATTTGGATGACAATGCTAAATAAGGGATACGAGTTATTTTATGGTTAGAACAATTTACGATGAAAAACACGCTTCATTTCATTATTAGCTGAATTTTTTTTAATTTCAGCTCTGTACCCGTGTAAGTATGCGGTAACTGTCCAAAAACCAAGACAGCGTGCTCTTTTACGAATAGACCACAAAAGATAAAAAAGTGTGGCTTCAACTTTTTTGAAAAATGAGCTGATAATAAAAGCAACATATGTAACTTTCATGAAAGTTGTGAAAGTTTTTGTGCTCCCAAAAACTGACACCACTTCTCCCATTAAGCGAGTATGAATAAACAAAAGTTTCCGTGCTCACTCCCTGTGGCCTCCTATTAGTCGTGTGGGAATAACCGAATTCTCATATCTGCAGCTCCACATCAAATCCAAAGAACCAATAGATCATCTTAACTACATGGACCAACTTTTGTCAACTTTGAGCGGATCCAGAAAGTTTCACGACTCCCCTTACTTATAAATCATGTACAATATGATACATGTGTGTTCTTTCATTTATAACTCTTTTTTATCAATAGCATTGGTTGCAGTCGTAATGAATACGGTGAAAACTAAGCTAATAAAATGTAGGACAAATATGCATTGTGTCATTTAGGTGTCAACTAATATTTTTACTTTAAAATTGTATCAGTTCTCCTTGTCTTAAAAGTTAGTTTCCACCAAGTTGCTATTAGTTATAGAGTGGTATTTGTAAGCTAGAGAAATAATGTGAGGCTAAACAAGATGTTCTTCATATCAAATGAAATGCAAAATTCCTAGAAAATGCATCTGCCCACAATGACTATCGATTTATTCCCTGTAAAAGTTATCGACCGTTAAAATGTGGTTGAATTAAGTTTCTGAAGATAAAACTGTGCACAGATTTCTTAGAATCCAAAACTCTCGTCATTTCCACCCAAAACGCCAAAAAAACCGTACAAAACAGATGCGGTTTAGTTTAAAACCGACAAAATGTTGTTATATACATCGATCGTTGTTCGCTCACTCATTTTATTGGACTAAAAAAACAATAAGTAGGAACAAGCTATAGTAAACAAGAATAAGAAAAGTTTACTCACTCACTAGGGGAAAGATTTGAGTGCTCTAATTGTGGATTTGGGGATAAATTGTGGATTGCGTGAGAAGAACATGAAATTTTTAGACAATCTCGTTAGAAAAGGGAGTCCTCTTGAATCTCCAAAGGAAAGTCTACCTATTGTACACAGAGTGGAAAAATAGTAGAGAAAGGATGGATAGATGAAGCCACCATCTATTTTCCTGTTGCTTCTCAAACCAGCGTACTATACCCTGTCTCTTAGTTTTCTGCTCGTGAATTCCAGAGTTCCGGGCACAATTTGTGAATAGAAAGTTTGCTCTGCTTGTAATAATAAAAGTTTTAGTTTCTAACTGTAGTAAGCAAGTATAAATAGGCATTCAAATAGATTCAATTGTAAAATTGTTTCGATTCAGGGGCTGCAAAGTTTAGTGAAAATTATTCTTTACTTGACGTGTAGTACCTACAGATTTTGTAAAGCATTTCGATGCCTATCAGAATATTTTTATAGTATTTAAAAACTCGTTTTAATTTGAAATATGGTAGGTCCAGCTTCCTAAATCGGGTAAGTCATAGAATTGGGTTATTTCAATTTCCCTTACGGGTAGCTAGTTAACGTTAAATTCATGTCATTTCCAACAAAGTCCCATATTCAATTTTTTATAACGGATGAGTTGACAAAAAGTGTTGCCATATTACACTATAATGCTGATATAATTGATCAGCACTGTACTTTTTTGTGATAGTGACAATCTATACTGCACAGTCAAGTGATGAAAAACTGAAGCGTTATCTAAAGAAAAGACGCTGAAAAATACCTTTGATTTATAAATGTCACTTAATTGACGTGAATTATGTCAATCTATACACAATATTGTGAGACGGGACCCTTTGCTGTTGATTTGATGACAACTGCTCAAAATTATTGTGCAGTGTCATTCATCCGAAAATATGTGGACTCACTTCAAGGGCCTATCAAATTGTGTTAGGGCATAAGTATTTAGCCTTCGCTTTATCAATCATGCGGCAAGTCGCATTGCCAGGGATCAGTTAGTTAGTTTGTTGTAAAGAAGGAGTTAAGTTATCCCTTCAGATGTAGCCCTTATTTGGTCCGCAATAAATCACAACAAACAATCTAGATAATGCATAGTTATTCTGCCATGATATAGGGATTTAAAGATTGATTTGATTACAGTAATTGTTTGAATACCTTTGACATTTTGTGTAAATATAATGAAACTAACTAAGAATGCCTAACTATGTCCAGTGAGTAAGTGGAATAAAAATGTGATAAATTTGGATTGGAATGCAACTAAAAATGTGCTTCATGTTATATTTTGAGATTAAATTCTATCATGT
>Ga0210040_10004044_pt1 | contig 19389 bp, 11 predicted proteins | sample CryGeyCG12114_NA_FD_185462 | JGI IMG/M metagenome (GOLD analysis project Ga0210040, IMG submission 185462) | Groundwater microbial communities from aquifer - Crystal Geyser CG19_WC_8/21/14_NA (SPAdes) (version 2) | ecosystem: Environmental > Aquatic > Deep subsurface > Groundwater | place: USA...
GAGATCGTCCTGGCTGTCGACAGCCGCGGTCGCACCCGCGGCGCGACACTTGGCAATGACCTTAATCTGCGCGACTTCGAGGGCCGCAGTGCGCTGCTGCTGAGCAAGGCCAAGGACAACAACGCCTCATGCGCGATCGGTCCGTTCATTCGCCTGTTCGATGCCGACTTCACCTTGGACGACGTGCGACGGGCAACGGTGTCGCTCGAGATCCAGGGCGACGATGGTTTCGTGCTCCGCGGCACAAGCGAGATGAGCCAGATCAGTCGTGATCCGGAGGAGCTGGTTCGCCAGGCATTGAGCGAGCACCAGTATCCGGATGGCTTTGCCCTGTTCCTCGGCACGCTGTTCGCACCTGTGGCTGACCGGGACGAGGCTGGCCGTGGCTTCACTCACAAGGAGGGGGACGTGGTTCGCATCTCTTCCCCGCGGCTCGGAACCCTCATCAATCGGGTCACGACGTCGAAAAGCGCACAGCCCTGGGAGTTTGGGCTTCGGGCATTGATGCAAAATCTAGCGGCTCGTGGGCTGCTGAACGCCAAGGAAGACGAAATTTCATGACGAACATGTTGGGTCACCTGATCGGCGGCGAGCGAATCGCCGCGGGTGGTGATGGCGAGAGCATCAACCCATCCAATCTCAATGAGGTGGTGGCTTACTATCCCAAGGGTACCGCGGCGGACGTTGATGCCGCAGTGCAGGCGGCCACGGCGGCCTTTCCGCTCTGGTCCCAAGCGTCTCCGGAAATGCGCTCCGATGTGCTCGATCGGGCTGGTTCGCTGGTCATGGCGCGCGCCAAGGAACTTGGTGAATTGCTGTCGCGCGAAGAGGGGAAAACGCTGCCCGAGGGGATCGGCGAGGTCATGCGCGCTGGACGTATCCTGAAGTACTTCGCCGGCGAGGCGCTGCGGCGGCATGGGCAGACACTCGAGTCGACCCGGCCGGGCCTGGATGTCGCCACCTATCGTGAGGCGGTTGGCGTCGTTGGGCTGATCACCCCGTGGAACTTCCCGATTGCGATTCCGGCCTGGAAATCAGCGCCGGCCCTGGCCTTCGGCAACACCGTCGTGCTCAAGCCGGCCACTCCGACGCCGGCGATCGCGCATGCGCTTGCCGCCATCATTCACGAGGCTGGTGCACCGCCCGGCGTGTTCAACCTGGTGATCGGCGAGGGCGACGTTGGCCGGGCGATCGTCGATCATCGCGGAATCGATGCCATCTCCTTTACCGGATCGCAGGGGGTCGGCGCGATGGTCGGCGCAGGCGCGATGAAGCGGCAAGCGCGCGTCCAGCTCGAGATGGGTGGCAAGAATCCTCTCGTGGTGCTCGACGATGCCGATCTCGAGCGGGCGGTTGCCTGCGCGATCGACGGCGCGTTCTTCGGCACCGGACAGCGCTGCACCGCGTCGTCGCGGATCATTGTCACCGAGGGTATCCACGACAGGTTCGTGGAGTTGCTGGCCGAACGGGCGCGCGCGTTGCGGGTCGGCGACGCGCTCGATACGCAAAGTCAGGTCGGTCCGGCCGTGAGCCAGCAACAGCTCGAGCAGAATCTGCGCTATGTCGATATTGCGCGCGCCGAGGGCGGCAAGATCGTCACCGGCGGCGAGCAGCTGTCCCTGACCACGCCGGGTTATTACATGTCGCCGACGGTCATTGCGGATACCGCACCCGAGATGAGGATCAACAACGAGGAGGTGTTCGGTCCCGTCGCCAGCACCGTTCGGGTCGCCAATTACGAGGAAGCGCTGGAAGTCGCCAATCGCGGCGATTTCGGGCTCTCCGCCGGCATCGTGACCACATCGCTCAAATTGGCGCGGGATTTCCGCAAGCGGGTTCGGGCCGGGATGGTGATGATCAACCTGCCCACGGCGGGAGTGGACTACCATGTTCCCTTCGGTGGCACCCGCAAGTCGAGCTACGGCGCGCGTGAGCAAGGCTTTGCCGCGATCGAATTCTATACGGGTACCAAGACCGTCTACACGGGGGATTGATCAACTTGTCCGAGCAAGCAACCGCCCGGGCAAGTTACCCGAGCCTGCGGAACAAACGCGTCCTGGTGACCGGTGGTGGATCGGGCATCGGCGCCGGCATTGTCGAGGGGTTTGCGGCGCAGGGCTGCGACGTCACTTTCTTCGACATTTCCGATGACTCGACGGCGCATGCCGAGCGGACCGGCACGCGGTTCGAGCGCGTGAACCTGGCCGACATCGCGGCGACGCAACGGGCGATCAGCGGGTTGGTCGCGGACGGCGGGGCCTTCGACGTGCTCGTCAATAATGCCGCCAACGATGACCGCCACTCGATCGAGCAGGTGACCGAAGCCTATTGGGATGACCGGATCGGCATCAACCTCAAGCACCTGTTCTTTTGCGCTCAGTCGGTCATCCCCGGCATGAAGCAACGCGGGTCGGGAGTGATCATCAACCTGGGTTCGATCAGTTGGCACCTCGCTCTGCCCGAGCTGGTTCTCTACCAGACCGCAAAAGCGGCAATCGAAGGGATGACCCGGGCCATGGCGCGGGACCTTGGACCGGATGACATCCGGGTCAGCTGCGTCGTGCCCGGCAACGTCCGCACGCCACGTCAGCTGCAATGGTACACCCCCGAAGGGGAGGCCGAGATCGTTGCCGCCCAATGCCTCAAGGGTCGGTTGCTGCCGCACGACGTTGCTGCGTTGGTGATGTTCCTGGCATCAGACGATGCGCGGCTGATTACGGGTCACGAGCATTTCGTGGACGCAGGCTGGCGGTGACCGAGGCACCGGTCTGCGTCTGGCGGCTTGAAGCGGCGCTTGGCGAAGGCCCCGTGTGGATCGACGGCGCGCTGTGGTTCGTCGACATCAAGGCGCATCAGGTGCACCGTTTCGTCCCGTCGACGGGCGAACGACGCAGCTGGCTTGCACCCGCTCAGGTCGGGTTCGTCCTTCCTGCCAGCGACGGGAAGTTCATCGCCGGCCTCCAGGGCGGTTTGTCTCTCTTCGACCCGGGCAGCGCGAAGTTTACCTCCTTGTGTCCGGTGGAGCAGGACCTTCCGAACAATCGGCTTAACGACGCCGTTGTCGATTCCGAGGGGCGGCTATGGTTCGGCACTATGGACGACGGCGAGCAGGCGCAGAGCGGCGCGTTCTACCGCTATGCGCGCGGCGCGGTCGAGCCCGCCGGGGTCGGCCGGATCGCAATCACCAACGGGCCCGCGGTCTCGCCCGATGGGCAACGCATGTATTGGGTGGACACGCTGGCCGGAACGATCTCCGCCTGCGCCCTCCGGCCGGATGGAGCGCTAGGCGAGTCGTCGGTTCTGATCACCATTCCGGCAGAGGAAGGGCACCCCGACGGGCCCTCCATCGACAGCGAGGGCTGCCTCTGGGTCGGATTGTACGGTGGATGGGAGGCACGGCGGTATTCGCCGATGGGGGAATTGTTGAAGCGGGTGCGCTTCCCGGTCGCCAACATCACCAAGCTCGCCTTCGGCGGCCCCGATCTGCGAACGGCCTTCGCCACGAGCGCGCGCCAACATCTCTCCCCCGCGGAAATCGTGCAGCAGCCTGATGCCGGCGGCCTGTTCCAGTTCGACGTCGACGTTCCGGGAGTACCATGTCCTGTCATAACCGCGTAGGCCTCGCTTTCCTGTTGCACACCGCCGTCTTGGCGGCCGCACCTGCGGGTGCAGCGCCGGTGCTTGATCGACCCTTTACCGACCACGCCGTCTTGCAACGCGGACGGCCGATCCGGATCGCCGGGCAGGCAGTCCCGGGTGAGTCGGTAAGGATCAGCCTGGCGGGCCGTAGCGTGACCGCGCGAGCAGGCGCCGATGGCCGCTGGCTCGCGGCGTTGCCAGCGGCGAGGGCCGGTGGTCCGTACACGCTTGAGGCACAGGGTAGCCGCGGAACGCCGCCCGTCCGGGCAAGCGATGTCATGATCGGCGACGTTTGGCTCTGCTCGGGCCAGTCGAACATGGAGTTTTCGCTCAGTCGGAGCCTCAACGGAGCGGGGGAGGTGCAACAGGTCGGGGATCCCCTGCTGCGGCTGATGACCGTCCCGCAGCGGGCTTCCATCGACCCGACTCCGTTCCCGTCGGAGGTGAAATGGGAACCGGCCACGTCCGCCAGCGCCGCGGACTTCTCGGCCGCGTGCACGTTCATGGGCCAGCGGCTGCGCGCCGCCAATGGCGTGGCGGTTGGCCTGATCGATGCAAGCTGGGGCGGAACGGCAATCCGGTCCTGGATCAGCGAAGACGCGATGCGCGCGAGCGGTGGCGGGGCGGATGCAGACTTGCTGGCCCTCCATCGTCGCGACCCCGCGGCCGCGGCGCGCCAATACGGCGAGCAGTGGGCCGCATGGTGGCGTGGGCAAACCCACGACGCGGTTGGTGCAGAGCCCTGGCATGCAAGCGACCGCCTTAAGTGGCAGCCGCTGCCGAGCTTTACCTATTGGGAGAATTGGGGTCGGCCCGACTTCGCCAACTTCAACGGGGCCGTATGGGCACGGCGTCGAGTGACCTTGGACAAGGCGCAGGTTCGTCAGGCCGCGACGTTGTCGTTGGGAGTGATCGACGACGCGGACACGACCTTCGTCAACGGGGTTCTGGTCGGGTCGACCACAAGCTGGTCGCAAGAGCGGAGATACCCCTTGGCGCCGGGTGTGCTCCGCGTCGGCAGCAACGAGATCGTCGTGCTGGTTCGCGACTCGTACGGCTTTGGCGGCTTTCGCGGGCCCGCCGAGGTGATCAAGCTTGGCTTCGTGGGCGGCCCAATGCTTCCGCTCGGTTCCAAGTGGGAAATCAGCGTCGCGCCTTCCAACATCGGCGAGCCGCCGCCTGCTCCTTGGGACGGCCAAGGCGGAGTCGCGACCCTGTACCACGGCATGGTCCAGCCCCTGGGAGCGCTCGGCTTGGCCGGCGTGGCCTGGTACCAGGGCGAGGCGGACGTGGGCAAGCCAGGGTATGATCGTCGGCTTGCCGCGCTGATGCGCACTTGGCGAGAACAGGTGGGACAACCCGACCTGCCGTTCATCATCGTGGGACTGGCCGGTTTCGGAAAGCGCGTCGCCACCCCGCAGAACAGCGATTGGGCGCGCGTGATCAATGAACAGCGTCGCGCCGTCGAAGGTGACCGCTTTGCGGCGTTGGCAAGCGCGATCGACCTCGGGGAACCCGGCGACATCCATCCATCGAACAAGCAGGAGGTCGGTCGCCGGCTGGCACTCGGCGCACGCGCTCTTGCTGGCGATCCCGGCGGACGCATCGGCCCACGTCCGCTTGGCGCAGAGCGGGCAGGCGGCAAGGTCACCGTGCGCTTCTCCAAGCCGATCCAGTCCATCGGTGGGGTGCAGGTACTGGGGGTCGAACTATGTGGCGCCGGCCCGCGTTCGTGCCGCTTCGCGGCCGCCACGGTCCGCGGGGTCACGCTCACGATCGCAGGCGACGGCCGGGCCGTCACCCGCGTGCGCCATGCTTGGGCCGACAGTCCGATCGTCAACCTCTACGATGCCGATGGGCTGCCGGTGCCCGTGTTTGAGCTGTCCGTTCACTAAGCATCGCTCGGCCGCCCTCCGAAAGTGAGTTGCACCAGATCAGCGGCGGTTTGCCTCAATGGTTATGCCGGGGAGTGTGCTTGCTGGTGCCACGATACTTGGGGGCAAGTTCAAGCACGCCCCCGTCGGCCAACTGCCCAGTTTCGGCGCGAAAGATCTCTTCCCACGGAGTCTGGCTGGGAGGGATGGCTGGCGGCGGCAAGTGGGCGATGCGACGGGCGATCTCGCCGTCTTCAACCAGGGCGTCGCACCGGGCCCGGGCCAGGTCGATGCGGATCGTGTCGCCGGTCTGCAGCCACGCCAGCCCTCCGCCGGCCGCGCTTTCTGGCGACGCGTTGAGGATCGAAGGCGTGTCCGACGTCCCGGACTGGCGGCCATCGCCAAGCGTCGGCAGGCTCAGGACTCCTCGCTGGATCAGCGCATCGGGCGGCTGCATGTTCACAACTTCGGCAGAGCCGGGCCAACCAAGCGGCCCGGCGCCGCGGATCACCAGGATGCAGTTCTCGTCGATGTCGAGCGATGGATCGTTGATGCGATGGTGGTAGTCGTCCGAGCCTTCAAATACGACCGCGCGGGCTTCGAATGAATTCTCCATTCCCGGTCGGCTGAGATAGCGCTGGCGGAATTCCTCTGAAATAACGCTGGTCTTCATGATCGCAAAGTCGAACAGGTTGCCGCTCAGCACCAGAAAACCGGCGCGCTCCCGCAGCGGTTCATCGAGCGGAAGAATAACGTTGCGGTCGCTGGTGAGGCGACCAGCAAGATTGTCGGCCTGGGTGCGGCCGGTAACCGTGATCGGCGTACCGTCGAACAACCCTCCCTCGAGCAATTCGGCCATGACCGCCGGAACACCGCCAGCACGATGAAAGCGTTCGCTCAGGAAAATCCCGGCTGGCTGCATGTTCACCAGCAACGGAACGTCGTAGCCATGCTCCATCCAGTCCTCCCAGCGGAGCTCGACGCCCGCATGGCGCGCCATGGCTGCGATGTGCGGCTGCGCATTGGTGGAGCCGCCGATTGCACCGACCAGGCGAATGGCATTCAGGAATGCGGCCCGGGTGAGAATGACCGAGGGGCGCAGGTCTTCGAAAGCCAGTTCGACCGCGCGATGTCCGGTGGCATAGGCCATCTGGCCGCGCTCTCGATAGGGGGCGGGAATGGCGGCATTGCCAGGCAGGCACATGCCCAGCGCCTCGGCCACGGCATTCATCGTCGAGGCTGTGCCCATGGTATTGCAGTGGCCCGCTGAAGGGGCGCTGTCGGCGGCCCGCCGGAGGAACTCGGCTTCGTCGATCTCGCCTGCGGCAAGCAGTCGGCGCGATCGCCAAATGACGGTTCCGGACCCCACCAGTTCGCCTTCGTGCCAGCCGTCGAGCATCGGGCCGCCAGACAAGGTGATCGCCGGAATGTCGACCGTGGAAGCGGCCATGATGCTCGCCGGGGTGGTCTTGTCGCACCCGGTGGTCAGGACCACGGCGTCGATCGGATAGCCGTTGAGGATCTCGACCAGCCCCAGATAGGCCAGGTTTCGATCGAGCGCGGCGGTAGGGCGGCGGCAATTCTCAAAGATTGGATGGGTCGGGAATTCCATCGGAATGCCGCCCGCATCGCGAACTCCGGCGCGGATGCGATCAGACAGCGCAAGATGGATCCGGTTGCAGGGAGCGATATCGGAGCCGGACTGAGCGATGCCGATGATCGGTCGGCCGCTGGTCAGCTCGTCCGGCGTGATGCCGTAATTCATGAAGCGCTCGAGATAGAGCGCCGTCATGTCGCTGCGACCGGGCGCCGCGAACCACTCCCGCGATCGGAACGGGCGCTTCGGTGAACGAGTCATCTGCTTGGTACTCCGACGCTAGAGCCGCGGGCGACGCTTAGGCCGCCCGCGGTAGCAAGTGCAGGTCAGCCTTGCATCTCTTCGAGTTCCCGACCTTTCGTTTCCTTGATGAACCGCTGGACCAGGAAGAAGCTGATCACCGCCGCGACGGCGTAGAACGTGTAGCTTCCGGCCAGACTCCAGCTTGCCATCCGCGGAAAGGTCTGGGCGATCAGGTAGTTGGCGAACCATTGCGCAAACCCGCACACCGCCAGCGCCGATCCGCGCATCTGGTTAGGGAACATTTCCCCGAGCATGACCCACATCACCGGGCCCCAGCTGACGTTGAAGAAGATCACGTACAGATTCGCCGCAATCAGCGCGAGCGTACCGAGGTTCGCCGAAAGCTGGAGCTTGCCGGCGGGGTCGAGCGTGCCGTTGCCGAACGCGTAAACCAGCGCAAACAAGGTCGCTGCCATCCCGGCCGAACCGATCAGCAGCAAGGGCTTCCGGCCAATCCTGTCGATCACTGCCATGGCTACGAAGCAGGCGGCGATGGACAGCGCGCCCGACACGATATTGATCTGCAGTGACTGGTCTTCGGTGAAGCCCGCCAGCTGCCACAGGGTCGCGCCATAATAGAAGATGACGTTAATGCCGACGAGCTGCTGAAATACGGCCAGCAGGAGGCCCGCCCAGACGATTGGCCGGACGCCGCCCCCCGGCGAGCGAAGGTCGGACAGACGTGGGCGATGGTCGACTGAGAAGGTGTCGCGGATCTCGGCTAGCTTGGTGTCTGCGATCTGACCTCCGAACAAGCTCGTCAGAACCGCGTGCGCCTTCTCGTTCCGGCCCTTGGACACCAGGAAGCGTGGGCTCTCGGGAATGAACAGCAAGGCCACGAAGAACACGGCGGCCGGAATGGCCTGCAACAAGTACATCCAGCGCCAGGCGTCGATGCCGCCCCAGAAGGGTGAAGTCGATGTTCCGGCGGCCTTGGCGAGGAAATAGTTGGCCACGAACGCGGCGGTGAGCCCAACGATGATCATGATCTGCTGCATTGTCGTCAGCCGACCACGAACGCTCGCGGGAGCCACTTCGGAGATATAGGCGGGCGACAGGACGCTGGCTGCGCCAACCGCCATTCCGCCAATAATGCGAGCAATCAGGAAGATCGTATGTTCGTGGGCGAAGCCCTGCACCAAGGCGCCGAACAGAAACAGCAGTGCCGCGATCATCATCACGTTCCGGCGGCCTAGGACATCTGCGAGCCGGCCGGCGGAGAAGGCACCGATGAAGCATCCGATCAGCAGTGAACCGACGGTGAAGCCCAAGCCGTCGTCGCCGAGTGCGAACGCCTGGCGAAGACCGTCCTGCGTTCCGTTCACCGCGCCGCTGTCGTAGCCGAACAGGAAGCCGCCGATCGTGGCAACGGCGACGATCGCGCCGATAAAGCCCATGTTCGCCCGTTGAACGCTTGCCTCGACCATCTGGCTTTCCTCCACTCCCAATGTTAGCGTTAACTCTCACGGCTTTGCCCAAGAATGCAACCTTGAAAGTGCGCCGGGGATGGCTTCAGGCAAGACTTGAGGTGGAATGATGCGAAGCATGTCGTTGTCCGGGAAGTCCAAGCGCCTCTGGGTCCTTTTGCCGGCAATCGGGGCCGCGTTGACGCTTGGCGCGGCTGCGCCAGTCAATGTCGTGATCGTCCCTGAGCGAAATGGCGTGTCGGTAAGCACCGCTGCGGGCCCGCAGCGCTGGGTGCGGCTGCAAGTGTTCGGCGACCGGATGATCCGAGTGACCGAAGCGCCGGCCCGCCCCGCGACCGAACTCCCGAGCCTGATGGTCAATGCGCAGCCCGCCCTGAGCGGCTTTACCGTGCGACGGTCCCCGGGCCAGGTCACCGTGTCGACCGCGATGATGTCCGCCAGCGTTTCGACCCGCGACGGGCGGGTCACGATGCGCGATGCTGCGGGTCGTGTGCTGCTGGCCGAGGCGGGCACGAGCAGCCTGACGCCGGTGGTTCAGGAAGGCCAGCCGTTTCTAGCCGTCCGCCAGCAATGGAATCGCGGAACGGACGAGAGCTTTTATGGGCTTGGCCAGCACCAGAACCGCCAGATGGATTATCGCGGCGAGGACGTCGAATTAGCCCAGCACAACATGGACGTCGCGGTTCCGTTTGTCGTTTCGACCCGTAATTACGGCGTGCTGTGGGACAATGCCTCGATCACCCGGTTCGGCAATCCCAGGCCGTACAGCCTTGTCGGTAGCGACCTGAAAGTGACCGGTGAAGGCAGCAAAGCCGGCTTCACCGCGCGTTATTATCTGGGCGACCGGCTGGCCGCTGCTCGGCAAGAACAGACGATCGATTATCAATATATCCGCGATCAGGCGAGATGGCCGGCGGCCGCCAAGGCGCAAACCACGACTGGCACCACCGGCCAGAATACCGCTGGGGTGGTGGACGGCAAACAACGGGTTATCTGGGACGGCACCGTGCATCCGACCGTGACCGGGACCCACAAGTTCCGGCTCTACGCGTCAAGCTATGTAAAGCTATTCGTCGACGGCAAGCCGGTGCTTCAGCGCTGGCGGCAGAACTGGAACCCCTGGTATCTGAATTTCGACGTGCCCATGCGGGCGAACCGGCCCGCTCGGATCCGCATCGAATGGGAGCCCAATGCCGGCTACCTGGCGCTGTTTCACAACGACCCGTTGCCCACGGCCGATCGCAATTCCCTGTCGTTCGCATCGGAGCTCGGACGGACGATCGATTACTATGTCGTCAGCGGCAGCAACATGGACGAGGTCATCGGCGGCTATCGCAAGCTGACCGGCAAGGCGGTCATGTTGCCCAAGTGGGCCTATGGATTCTTCCAGAGCCGCCAGCGTTACACGACCCAGGCCGAAGTGGTCGATGTCGCCCGTCAGTACCGCGCGCACCGACTACCGCTGGATACCGTGGTGCAGGACTGGTTCTACTGGCCAGAGAATGCCTGGGGCAGTCACCGGTTCGATCAGGCCCGCTACCCGGACCCGAAAGGCATGATCGATCAGCTCCATGCGATGGGTGCGCGGTTCATGATCTCCATCTGGCCGAAGTTCTATCCGACCACCGACAATTACCGGGAACTCGCGGCCGCCGGTCACGTGTACAAGGGCAATCTGACCGCCGGCAACCTGGACTGGGTCGGGCCGGGCTACCTCAACACCGACTACGACCCTTACTCTGCCGAAGGCCGAGCGATTTACTGGCGGCAGGTCCGCGATCGACTCGCCACGCTGGGGGTCGATGCATGGTGGATGGACGCGCCCGAACCGGACATCCATTCGAACCTGTCGATCGAAGAGCGCAAGGCGGTGATGACGCCGACCGCGATCGGTCCCGGCGCCGCGCAGTTCAACAGCTTTCCGCTGGTTCACGCCGAGGGCGTGGCGGATGGGTGGCGGGCGTTCAAACCGGACGTGCGGTCCTTCATTCTGACGCGTTCCGCGTTCGGCGGACTGCAGCGGACCGGCGCCGCGGTGTGGTCCGGGGACGTTGCGTCGCGCTGGGACGATCTGCGCGACCAGATTTCCGCCGGGATCAATTTCTCGATGTCGGGAATCCCCAACTGGACCCACGACATCGGCGGGTTTGCGGTCGAGGATCGCTACTCCAAACAGAATCCCGTCGATGTCGCGGAATGGCGTGAATTGAATCTGCGCTGGTTCCAGTTCGGCGCTTTTTCGCCCTTGTTCCGGAGCCATGGCGAGGCGCCGCACCGTGAGATCTACGAGGTATCTCCGGCGGGTTCGGCGACGTACGAGGGCATGCGCCATTACGATCGGCTGCGGTACCGGCTGATGCCGTACATCTACACGCTGGCGGCCGACACCTACTTCCGCGACGGCACGATCATGCGCGGATTGGTGATGGATTTCCCGGCCGATCCCGCCGTCCGATCGATCGACGACGAGTATCTGTTCGGACGGGCGTTCCTGGTCGCGCCCGTGACCGAGTTCGGAGCACGGCGGCGGAGCGTCTATCTGCCCGCTGGAACGCACTGGTACGACTTCAACAGCGGCCGCTTCGTCCAGGGCGGTCGGCGGATCACGGCCGAGGCGGCCTATGAACGGATGCCCGTGTTCGTCAGAGCGGGATCGATCGTGCCAACGGGACCCGAGGTCCAGTCCACTGCGGACCGGACGGATGGCTCGGTGACGCTGAACGTCTACACCGGTGCGAACGGCAGCTTCTCGCTCTACGAAGACGACGGAACCAGCATGCAATATGCGCGTGGCGCCTACATGCGCCTTCCGATCCGCTGGGACGAGGGCCGCCATGTGCTTACGGTCGGCCCCCGCCAGGGCGGCTGGGCCGGCATGCCGCCGATGCGCGCCATCCATGTGCGCTGGTTCACGCCGGCCCGCCAGCGCCCGTTTGCGATCGACGGAGCGCCCGACCAGACGATTGCTTATTCAGGAAGGGAGGTGAGCGTTGCCGGACCTCGCTAGCCCGATCCGCGTCGGACTGATCGGGCGGGGCCTTGGCGGTCGCGTGTTCCACCAACCGCTGCTTGCTGCCCTGGCGGAGTTCGATCTTTCCGTCATTTCGGGCGCGGGGGACGCCGCCGCGACCGCCGTCGCTCCGGACCTCGAGCTGATCGTCATCTCAACTCCGAACGTTAATCATCACCCGCTTGCCCGCGCGGCCCTCGAAGCTGGCAAGCACGTCGTTGTCGACAAGCCGCTGACGGTCACGGTCGACGAGGCTGATGACTTGATCCGAGTGGCGCAGGGCACCGGCCGGATGCTGACCGTGTTTCATAACCGGCGGTGGGACGGCGATTTCCTGACCGTTCGCAAGCTGCTGGCAGAGGGCAGGATCGGGGCGCCGATGCTGTTCGAAGCGCACTGGGACCGGTTCCGGCCGGCGATCAAGCCGGGCTGGCGGGAGCATGCCGGCCCTGGCACCGGCCTGCTCAACGATCTTGGGCCGCACTTGATCGATCAGGCGCTGTGCCTGTTCGGCAAGCCCAGCGCGATCGATGCCGACCTTCTGTGCCAGCGGGCCGACGCGCAGGTCGATGATTATTTCGAACTCAGGTTGCATTATGAGCATTGCCGAGTGCGTCTGGCGGCCTCGACCTTGGTCGCCGACCCGCGCCCTCGGTTCGCGGTGCATGGGACGGTGGGAAGCTACGTGAAGCACGGCCTCGATCCGCAGGAGGCTGCCCTTCGCAACGGGGCTGATCCACTAAGCCAAGGGTGCGGCCGGGACGAACGTGACGGGACGCTGACACTGGGGGACGGGTCTCACCCCTGGCCCACGGAGCGCGGCTGCTACGCCGACTTCTACCGCTCCGTGGCGGCCGCGATCCGCCTGGGCGCGCCGCCTGCGGTCGACCCGCTCGATGCCCGGGACGGGCTCGAACTCATCGCCTTGGCACGGGAGAGCGCTGCGCGGGGCCGAACGCTGCCGGTCTAGGGCCTCCAGCTGTCCGGCATGGTGACCGCCGGCAGGCGAACGCTGGCGGTCTGCCGCAGGTCGCGCGACGAAGCGCCAAGCATGATCTGGTACTGACCGGCCGCGATCCGCCACCGGTTGCCCGAGAAGGTCGCCAGCAGCCGTGGATCGACGTCCACCGACACGCTTCGTGCTTCGCCCGGCGCCAGGCTGAGCTTCTTGAACCCGCCCAGACGTTTGGGCGCCTCCCAGCCACCGGCGGCGGGCGCGACATAGATTTGGGGAACGTCCATTCCGGCAACCCGGCCGGTGTTGCGGACGGTAAAGCTTACCCGAACCGATCCCCGGTGCGCGGGCAAGGGGGCGGCCCTGAGCCCCGAATAGGCGAACTGGGTGTAGCTGAGGCCATGACCGAAGGGGAACAGCGGTTCGAGCTTACGGGCGTCGAACCATTTGTACCCGACGGTCGCCCCCTCGTCATAGTTGATGGAGAACATGTCTCCGTCCTTGAGCCCGGTCCCGGGACGGACCGGGCGCGGCAATTGGGCCTCGCTTGCCGAAAAGGTCACGGGGAGCCGGCCGGAAGGATTGACGCGGCCGGTCAGGATGTTGGCGATGGCATCGCCGCCGGCCGTGCCGGGGTACCAGGCCTCCAGGATCGCCGGAACCCGCGCCGCCCAGGGCATCAGCACCGGACCCCCGGTTTCGAGCACCGCGACGGTGCGCGGATTGGCCCGGGCGACGGCCTCGACCAGCTGGTCCTGATTGTCGGGCAGCACCAGCGGCGCGTCGATCGACTCGCTTGCCCATTGGTTGAGAAAGACGATCGCGACATCTGCGTCACGCGCAGCAGTTGCTGCGACCGCCGGATCGGTGCCATCGACGAAGCTGACCTGGGCGTTGGGTGCAAGGCGGCGGATCGCATCAAGCGGTGCATTGGGATAATAAACTACCGGTCCCGGCCAGCTGGTGGGCTGGAGCCCCGGCACGGCATTGATCCCCACCGGATAGGTCTGGGATGACCCGCCCCCCGACAGGACGCCCTTGTCGGCGTGCGATCCGATCAGCACGATGTGTCGCACACTGGGTCCAAGCGGCAGGAGATTGCCGTCGTTCTTCAGCAGCACCGTGCCTTGTTCCGCGTCCGCGCGCGTCACCTCCGCGTGGGCACGCAAATCGATCGGGCCGGGCACCAGCGGATGATCGACTAAGCCTGCCGCGAACATCGATCGCAGGATCCTTTGCGCCATCTCGTCAAGTCGCGCCGGCGCAACCTGGCCAGCCGCGATGGCGGCCTTCAACGGTGCTCCGAAGTAAGGCTCCTTGTCGAAGGGAAAGCCGGAGTCCTGATCGAGACCGGCGTTCGCCGCGGCCACGGTGCTGTGCGTGCCGCCCCAGTCGGACATGACGTAACCGGTCCAGCCGAACTGGCGGCGCAGGACATCCGTCAACAGCCAGGGGTTCTCGCAGCTATGCGCCCCGTTGACTTGATTGTACGAGCACATGACAGACCCGGGGCGGCCTTGTTCGATCGCGAACTGGAAGGCGAGCAGGTCTGAGATGCGCGCCGCATCCTGCGCGATCACCGCATCGTGGTAGTCCCGGCCCGTCTCCAGGTCGTTCATCGCATAATGTTTCACGGTGGAGATGACGTTGTTCGACTGGATGCCGGCGATCTGCGCGCCGACCATGGTGCCGGCGAGCAACGGATCCTCACCGCCATATTCGAAGTTGCGGCCGTTGCGCGGATCGCGCTGCAGGTTGACGCCGCCGGCCAGCATCACATTGAAGCCTGACGAGCGAGCTTCGGCGCCGATCATCCGTCCGCCGGCGAAGCCGATGTCCGGGTTCCAGCTGGCCGTCGTCGCCAGGCCTGAGGGCAGGGCGGTGCGCTCACGCTTCTGCTTGGCGCCGCCTTGCGACGCGACCCCGATCCCGGCGTCAGTCTGCTGCTGGTCAGGAATGCCGAGGCGAGGCACGCCCGGGACATAGCCTGCGGCGCCCGCGCGGCCTTCCTTGGGGGCAACGTAATTCTTTTCCGGCTGATCGGTGGAGAAGAAGCCGAACACCAGGGCGAGCTTTTCGTCCTGGGTCATCTTCGCAACGGCAAGTGCCGCGCGCCGATCCGGCGAGAGTGCCGGGTTCAGCCATGGCCGCGCGGCCGAAGCGGAGGCAACGCCTGCCGGCCGTCCGGAGGCCTGAGGAATGGTGGCGAGGGACGCCGCGGTCGCGAGCAGGCCGAACCTGACCTTTGGCACGATGTTCATTCAACAACCTCCCTCGAGCGCCGAGATCAAGACACGATCGGCAGTCCAAGCAACGAGCATAGCAAAGTTGATTGGTAGCGGTACCAACAATCCGCACGGGCGGTTCAGGGTCTAGCGGCTCTGCTCCGCGGACGAATTGGGCGCACCCGCCGAATCCCTCACGATGAGCGAATGTTCGAGCACCCGTTCGGTGTCGGCACGGGGGTCCAACGTGCGCCGACGCGCCAACTCGGCAAGCAGTAGTTCGAGTGCGGCATCGGCCATCTCCGCGATCGGCTGCCGCACCGTTGTCAGTTCGGGCCAGATGGTCGTCGCCACGGCCGTATCGTCGAACCCGACCACGCTCAGGTCGCCTGGAACCGAGAGACCCAAGCGATGCGCGACGCTGACTGCGGCTGCTGCCATGTCGTCATTGCTCGCGAAAATAGCCGTTGGTTTCACCTCCAGCGACAACAATCGCTCGCTGGCAAGCAGCCCCGACCGGTACGTGAAATATCCTTGCTCGATCATGCCCTCGCCAAGCTCGATGCCGTGCGCGGCCAACGTCGCCAAGAAACCGCGCTCGCGGTCGTGACTGGCAATATGATTGGGGTGGCCCTTGATGAAGCCGATGCGGCGATGCCCAAGGCCAATCAGATACTCGGTCATCTCCGCGGCGGCGGCGTGATCGTCGATGCAGACGTTGAGCTTGTAGTCCTGGCGGAGACCAAGCGCGACCGTCACGAATGGCATGTCGATCAGTGCCAGCTCGGACAGGATCGGCTGCGATTCCGACAGCGGCGGGGGCAGGATGAAGCCTTCGACCTCGCTGAGCGCGAGCCGCCGAGCGACCTCCGCCTGCTCGTTCGGGTCCTCGGACTCGCAGGACTCCAGGAGAAGGTGCGTACCGGACCGGCGAGCGGCCTTGAGCGCACCGATCAGGAATTGGCTGAGATAAGCGGCGCTTGGATTGGCATAAAGCAGGCCGACATCGCTCGCTTCGCCGGCCGCAAGCACCCGGGCTGCACTGTTGGGCGAGTATCTGAGCTGCTCGACCGCCTCGAGCACGGCGGAACGCGTGCTTTCACGAACGTTCTTGCCGCCGTTGATGACCCGGGAGACGGTCATGGCGGAAACGCCCGCCGAGCGGGCGACGTCCTCAATGGTGATGGCTCCGCGGCTCCGTCGGCTTGGCTTGTTCATCCCGAGTAATTCCCCGCGCGGTCTTGCGCGCTCGTGGTCGTAATCGAGTTGACCCGTCAAGCGCTCGGTTTATGGTAGCGCTATCAACGCGCATCAGGTCGCGGGAGAGTGTTCAAACATGGCTCATCAAACCGTCGCGCGCCGCCGCTTTACGAATCTGCTCCGGCTGGCGCCGATTGTGCCGGCGCTGCTTTGCGCGAATATGGCCGTCTCGCAGGTTCACCCACGCACCGCGGCGCTCCAACGGGCACCCTACCAGGATCCCAGCAAACCCGTCGATCGCCGGGTCGAAGACCTCCTGGTGCGAATGACGCTCGACGAGAAAGTCGCCCAGATGGTCACCGTCTGGGAACACAAGGACCTCATTCAGTCCCCGACCGGTGCCTTCTCGACGGACAAAGCGGTGCAATCCTTTCCGTCAGGGATCGGCCAGATCGCCCGCCCGTCGGACCGCCGGGGCGTGGCTGCCCAGACCAATGGTGCCGCTGGTGCGGCTGAAGGATCGCACGGGCGAACTGCCCGGGAAACTGCGGACTACATCAACGCCGCGCAGCATTGGGCGGTCGAGCGCACCCGGCTGGGCATTCCCATCCTGATGCACGAGGAGTCGTTGCACGGCTACGTCGCCCGCGACGCGACGAGCTTTCCGCAGTCGATCGGGCTCGCGAGCACCTGGGATCCTGCCCTCCTCACCCGCGTGTTCAGTGTTGCCGCGCGCGAGATGCGAGCGCGCGGTGCAACCCTGGCCCTGGCGCCCGTGGTCGATGTCGCTCGCGACCCGCGGTGGGGGCGCATCGAGGAGACCTATGGCGAGGACCCGTACCTAGTCAGTGAGATGGGCCTCGCAGCCATCCGCGGTTTCCAGGGCACGACCCTTCCACTCGCCCCCGACAAGGTCTTCGTCACGTTGAAGCACCTCACCGGACACGGGCAGCCGCAGAACGGCACGAACATCGGTCCGGCCGACCTTGGTGAACGCGAACTGCGGACGGACTTCTTTCCGCCGTTCGAACAAGCGGTGAAGCAATTTCCGATCCGCTCGGTAATGGCGTCCTACAACGAGATCGACGGCATTCCGAGCCACGCCAACAAATGGCTGCTGACGGACGTCCTGCGCGGGGAATGGGGGTTCAAGGGCGCGGTTGTCAGTGACTATTTCGCGATCCGCGAGCTCGTGCAGCGGCATAAGCTGGCGCCCACGATCAGCGACGCCGCGGCCATGGCTATCGACGCCGGCGTCGACAGCGAAACCCCGGACGGCGAGGCGTTCGCGCTGCTGCCTGCTTTGGTTCGCTCAGGCCGGGTGCGCCAAGCCGACGTCGATGCTGCCGTGAGGCGCATCCTGCGGCTGAAATTTGAAGCCGGGCTGTTCGAGCACCCCTATGTGGATGCCGCGTCGGCCGAGCAGAAGACGGCCACTCCGGACGCGGTTGCGCTCGCCCGGGAAGCTGCCCGCAAGGCGATCGTCCTGCTCAAGAACGATCGGGGCCTCCTGCCGCTCTACCCCTCGCGGATCAAGCGACTGGCCGTGCTTGGCACCCATGCTCGGGACACGCCCATCGGCGGCTACAGCGACGAACCCAGACACGTGGTCAGCGTGCTCGAAGGCCTGCAGGAAGCAGGCCGCGGCAAGTTCGCGGTGGACTACTCCGAAGGCGTGCGGATCACCGAAAGCCGATCGTGGACCGGCGACGAGGTGAAGCTCGTGCCCGATGCGGTCAACGACCGGCTGATCGCCGATGCGGTCGCCGCAGCGCGCAAGGCGGACGTGGTGGTCATGGTCCTGGGCGACAATGAGCAGACCAGCCGGGAAGCGTGGGCGGACACTCACTTGGGCGATCGCGCTTCCCTGGACTTGCTCGGCCGGCAGAACGACCTTGCCAAGGCGATCTTCGCGCTCGGCAAGCCAACCGTCGTCATGCTGCTGAATGGCCGGCCGTTGTCGGTCAACTATCTCGCGCAAAAGGCGCCTGCCTTGCTGGAGGGCTGGTACCTGGGCCAGGAGACCGGACATGCGGTGGCAGACGTGCTGTTCGGCGCTGCCAATCCGGGCGGCAAGCTGCCGGTTTCGATCGCCCGTTCGGTCGGGCAGCTCCCGATCTTCTACAATCGAAAACCAAGCGCTCGACGTGGGTATCTGTTCGACACGACGTTGCCCTTATACCCGTTCGGCTACGGCCTCAGCTATACCAGCTTCACCATCAGCGCGCCGCGGATCGCGCGGGCGACCGTGCGGAAGGGTGAGGGCGCAAGGGTGATGGTCGACGTGGCGAACACCGGCGCCCGGGAGGGTGACGAAGTCGTGCAGCTCTACGTCCGGGACGATTACTCGTCCGTGACCCGGCCACTCCTCGAGCTCAAGCGTTTCCAGCGGATCACCCTTCAGCCGGGCGAGCGACGGACCGTTTCCTTTGAACTCACGCCCGACGACCTGGCATTGTGGAACGCGCAGATGAAGCGCGTCGTGGAGCCTGGCACCTTTACCATTTCGGTGGGGCCGAACTCGGTCGATCTCAAGAGCGCTACCTTGACGGTGTCGAGCTAGGGCAAATCGCCGCGAGCTCGGCGGAAAAGTCTGTGCGCGCGGGCAGCGGCAAGCCGCGGTCGCTCGCCAGATTGGCCAGGTTCAACTCGCCCGAGGGAAGTGCAGGATTGATCTGCTCGCGGTAGACTGGATCGCGTTCGGCCTCGGCCAGACTCACGAACTTGAAGCCCTCGCGTCGGTACAACGCCAGCAGCTGGGGCAGCATATATGAGTCCAGTGCGCCGATGTGCATCAACAGCACATACGGAATGTCGCGTTGGTACAGCTTCGCCGACAGTGTTCGGCTTGCCCGAATGCCTTCGCGAGCCGCCTGGAGGTAGAGCTTCTTCAATTGGGCAATGCCGGCTTGATCTTTGCGCTCCACGCAGCGGGCGTACGGAGCGGTGAACTGCCAATCACCAAAGTCCATGGTCACGGCCGCCACGCGGTAGCCGCGCTCGGCCAGCAACTGTCGGATCTGCAGCCGGCGGGCAGGGTCCGCGCCTTCGGCCAGGAACGGATAGCGGAACCAGTGCCAGTCGGTGCCGGACGCATATTGCCGCAGCAAGGGTTCGTTGCGCGTGATCTCCGGCGCGACTTCATTCGCCGGCGCGTCG